>OGCQ01000034.1_pt1 | contig 260730 bp, 252 predicted proteins | sample 1570161 | NCBI WGS metagenome assembly OGCQ01 (sample SAMEA4384402, study PRJEB24528) | human gut metagenome
CATAAAATCGAAATCAAAATCGTTGTTTCTCTCGTCCATAAGCTCACCACCTTGTACCAATATAATTATCTTATTATATTGTATGGATTTGTGGCTTCTTATTAAACGATGTGAAAATGCCGACTATAAGATATTTCACTTCTTATAAATGGAGCTAAAAATTCATATTATCTCTTGGACACATGGTATCACGGAACAGTTAAAGGCTGAATACGCTTTTGAATGGATTGGGCGAATGAATAACATACAGGTTTGTGCTATGGAGATTGTGAATGAGGAAATCGTTTATACATATAACAGACAGGCGGCTGAGGATAAAAGCTCTGTCGCTTTGCGTTTACAAAAACAACTACCTCTTGACTTTTAGTCCTTTTCTGAATATAATAGTAATGTTACTAATAGTAATATACGGAGGATGTACAATGGATAACATTATTCTTGGACTTTTACTTATGTGTAATAGAACGATATATCAATTAAGGGATAGAATTAGCAAAGGGATAAATTTGATGTATAGCAGCAGTATGGGCAGCATACAAGCTGCAGTAAAAAAACTGCTGAATTGCGGATATATCAGTTATGAGGAGATTATTGATAATGGAAAATATAAGAAAATCTATTGCATAACGGAAAGCGGAAAGCTGCATTTTTATGAGTGGATAAACGCACCCATAGAAGAACAAAATCCTAAAATTCCAGAGTTAGCAAAGGTCTATTTTATGGGATTTTCAGATAAGAAAAATCGAGAGACAAGCATACAACAACATTTAATGTATTTAAAAGAACAATACAATGTGTTAGCGACAATATGTGATGATGTAAAGAATATTGATGTTTTAGAAGAACACAAAGATATACTTAATTATCAATTTGTATCTGCACTATATGGCAAAGATATAATCAAATTTAATATTGATTGGTTCGAGAATTTATTAGAAAAGATGAGGAATGGAGAAATATGAAGCAATACCATTTAGAGAAATCACCTATTGTTTATTATATCAGCAGAAAGGAAAAAACAGAATGGATACTTTTTATTCACGCAGCTTTTGTAAATCATAATATGTTTCAAACCCAAATCGACTATTTTCGGGATAAATACAATATTCTTACTCTTGATATTATTGGTCACGGTAAATCAACGAAAGTGCGAAAAGGTGATAGTATAGATAAAATGTCGGCGTGGATAAGCGAAATCCTAAAAACAGAAAAAATTGAAAAGATACATATTGTCGGCATTTCATTGGGAGCTGTATTAGCTCAAGACTTTGCAAACCAGTATCCAGAAGCAGTACAATCACTTGCTTGTTTCGGCGGTTATGATATAAACAATTTTGATGCAAAAATGCAGAAAGAAAATAGCGCATCACAGACACTTATGATGCTTAAAGCTATATTTTCAATTAAATGGTTTGCAAAGTCGAATAAAAAAATATCTGCTTATACTTTACAGGCTCAAAAGGATTTTTACGAGATGAATATTCAATTTTCTAAAAAGTCATTTATGTATTTATCTTCTTTAAGCAGTATGGTAAATGTTCGGCAGACAGAACCAAGGAAATATCCTTTGCTTATTGGCTGCGGAAAGTATGATATTCCAATGGAACTATCCGCAGTAGAAATGTGGAAGAAAAATGAACCAGAATGCTGTGTGATTATTTTCGAGGGAGCTGGACATTGTGTGAATATGGACACACCAGATAAATTTAATGCAGCTATGGAGGAATTTTGGTTAAGTGGATACGGCAAATACTAAAAGTAATTGGATACGCTGCCCTGTCTGCGGCAATAAAACCCGAACAATGATAAGGGAAAATACCGAACTAAAAAATTTCCCTTTGTATTGTCCGAAATGCAAACAGGAAACTTTGATAAATGCAAAGGAATTACATATAGCTGTCATCAAAGAGCCAGACGCACAGACGCAGAGCCGATGAACTTGTGAGCAATCACAGTCGTCGATATGTTAAAACCCCTTGACTTTTTGAACACAGTTCAGTATAATATAATTGAACGGCGTTCAAAAGGAGATGTTGGTATGGATAATAAAGAAGCAATCATACAGGCGACGATTAAACTCATTGAGGAAAACGGTGAACATTTAGAGGAGATAACCGTCCGTGATATATGTAAAAATGCAGGTGTCGGTTTAGGACTTGTAAATTACCATTTTGGCAGTAAGGATAAGCTGATAGAAGCGTGTGTAGAACGCATTATAAATGGAATCGTAGAACGCTTCCAGAATATACGGGAAGAAATCGAAGGACTGTCCTCTTTTGAGAAGTTGGAATATCTCGGAAATATGACGCTGGATTTCTTGTTTGAACACGCCGCTGTATCCAGAATTTCAGTTCTCACGGATATGCAGTCGCCGAAAGAATGCGACAATACTTACAGAACCTATGCGGCATATCTTTCGCTTGTTTCTGCCTGCCGCCCCGATTGGGATACGGCAACTGTAAGGCGAAAAACTTTCTGCCTAATAACTATTATGCAGCAAACATTTTTGCGGCACGAAACAATATCAAAAATGTTGAATATTGATTTGAGCCAAAAAGATAATCGTAGCGCCTTTCACACGCAGATACTTCACGACATTCTGGAGGTGTAATCATGAAAATCACAGTCATAAACGGAACAGAAAAGCACGGTGTTACCTACCGTTTGAAAGAGATGTTTTTAGTAGCATTTAGGGATAAAGCGAATATTACAGAATATTTTCTCCCCAAGGATTGTCCGAGTTTCTGCATCGGTTGCACAAACTGTATCTTAAAGGGTGAAAAAAACTGTAAGGACGCTGACCATATCGAAAAAATCGAAAAATCACTTTTGGAATCAGACTTGATTGTAATGACATCGCCTGCCTATGTATTTCATGCTACTGGTGCAATGAAAGCATTTCTTGATCATCTCGCCTATCGTTGGATGCCGCATCGCCCGGCTCCTGAAATGTTTGAAAAGCGAGCTGTTATCATAACGCAATGCTTGGGTAGTGGAGCAAAATCAGCGGCGAAAGATATAAAGCATAGTTTATCTTGGTGGGGAATTTCTCAAATTGGGATATTTACTGGTGCTTTGATGGGCGATATTGTTTGGGAAAAACTTTCCCAAAAGAAACAAGCTGAGCTTACGGGAAAGATTCAAAAACTATCCCGTAAATTTGCCTATATAGATTATACAAAACCTGCATACACAAATCTGATTACGAAATTTAAGTTTTTTGTCTGTCGTATGATGCAGAAATCCATACATAAATCAGACCCCGAATACCTTGACGGAAAGTATTGGGCGGAACAGGGCTGGCTTGGTAGCGTCAGACCGTGGAAATAATTTTATATATGGTGGTGCGCCTATGGATAAAACAGAATGGATACGCTGTCCTGTTTGTGGCAGCAAAACTCGTGACAGGCTTAGAGAGGATACGGTATTGAAGAACTATCCTCTCTACTGTCCGAAATGTAAACAGGAAACTTTGATAAATGTAAAGGAACTATATGTAACCGTCATCAAAGAGCCAGACGCAAAGACGCAGAGCCGATGAACTTGTGAGTTAACTCACAGCTCATCGGCTCTTTCTCTTATATTTGAACAAGCCCACCGAATAAAAAAACGGTGCTTTGGTGGGCTGTTCTGTCACGCCCGAATAAAAATAGCTCAGCCCTCTAAACCCGTTTTGAGTTTGGAGGGATTTTTTATGCGCTGGTCTGCCCTGAGCGCCTTGCTGTTTATCAGAAGCAGCAGTTATCTACATAGCATCACGAATAAGTGAGGATAACCTGTTAAAAAAATCCTAAGTTATTCGTGGTACTATTACGCCCCTAAAGTAGAAGCCATATATCTACATAATAGAACTTATATTGCTTATAACCGCAAAGGTATGACTGCCTTTGCGGTTTTTTGTTTGTCGTTATTTGTCGGAATAAAGGACAAGCCCATATCTGGCGTGGGCTGCCGTTCGCCACCTTTCAATCTGGATTTTTCAAAAAATTCAGATTGGAGGTAAAACGGTATGGCTTACAATAAAGCCAAAGAAGAAAAGAAATGGCAGCTCTGGAAAGAAGCCGAAGAAAAACAGTTAAGAAAGCTCGGCGTTGATGAAAGCACTATTGAAACGCTCCGTTCTCACGATTGGGCGATTTTCAATTCAGACAGGCGGTACTATCAGCGTATGCAGGAAGCGGGTACATACCTTGAGGGAGTTGCTGATGATATGCAGCAGCCCGAAATAAAGACAGTTGAGGACTTTCTGGACAGTATCGAAAATCAGCAGCTCTATCAGATTTTGATTAAGGTGGACAAGCTGACCCTGCAAATCGCCTTGCTGAAGATACAAGGCTATTCCACCCGTGAAATAGCGCACTCTCTCAACATTACCGAGAAAGCTGTTTACAGGCGAATGGACAGGCTCAAAGAAAAAATAAAAAAGTTTTTTGAGTAGAGGGGAAAATCGCTGTTCCCCACGGGCTACAGGGTGAGAGGACAAAATCCTCACACCCTGTTTTCCTTTGTGTTGCAAAAACAGGACTGCCCCTTGACAACCGAATAGTCATTCGTCAAATACCTTCTCTTTGCGATTGTGATGAGCATAAGCGTGTCGAGAGGTACGCCACAACCTGCCGCAAGGCAGAGAGCGATAACTACCTACTCAAAATATCGGGCAGCTCCCGATTTCGCCGTAACCCGCAAAGAGGATAATGATACTCCCGCCCAGTCACAGTCCGAGCGTGATAAAACCGTCGCAGGCAATGAGGGCGGCTCTGGCAGACCGTCAGTTGAGGTGAAACTCCTGTGGTGTCAGTTCGCTGCTGACCGTTTGACGATTTCCCTTTGCATTTCGGGGCGTCGAGGACAAATTGAAGTGCTCCTATCATAAAGCCGAACGCAAGGCGGTCTATGGAAACAGAGAATTGTTTATACTCTCCCGACCTTAAATACTTCCTTGCGTTTGGCTGCCTACATAGGCAGAGCCTATCTGCCTAAATCCAGATAGGAGGTCAAACATAGTGGAAAGAACAATTCGGCGTGGCGACATCTATTACGCCGACCTAAATCCTGTTATCGGCTCGGAGCAAGGCGGGACACGCCCTGTACTTATCATTTCCAATGATACAGGCAACAAGTACAGCCCTACGGTCATTATCGCCGCTATCACAAGCCGAGTACGCACAAAGGCAAAGCTGCCCACGCATACCGCCATTAAAGATTTTGAGGGTCTTAGCAAAGACTCTGTTATTCTGTTGGAGCAGATACGCACGATTGATAAGAAACGGCTGAGAGAGCATATCGGAATGCTTGACAGCCAGCAAATTCTTACAGCCGACAACGCACTTTTAATTAGTCTTGGGCTTGATAAAAAGGACTAGCCCTCTCGTTATACGGTACAAGCAATCGCTCATATATTGAGAACGAGGGAGGTGTTGGCGGCTGAAGCATAGAGAGTTTGTATATATCGGTGACCCTGTTCCAGAATTGAATGAGCAGGAACACGCAAAGTTCCTATTAAATGTTCAGAAGTCAATCCTTTTTTCCCTTGAGAAACGAGGCTTGTTGACGGGAACTCAAAGAGAACGCTGCCTGACTGCGCTTGAACAACAGTACAGCCGAAGTCAAAAAAGCAAACGCCGAGCTTGACTGCTTGGCGTTTTTACATATATAAGTGTAAATCAAAGATTTGCACATTCGACATCTCTCAGAGATTTTCCTATAATGCAAATACAGTAAGCACGGTTTACTGGGAAAGGAGTTTTCAATGAACAGATATGAACGCTTAAACGAAGAACGCAAGATAATTGAAAAAAGAAAGCGTGTAGCTGCGTATTGCCGTGTTTCCACGGATAATGAAGACCAAGCGAATTCATTTGAAAGCCAGCAGCGCTATTTCAGGCAATATATTGAGCGCAATCCAGATTGGGAGCTGTATGAGATTTTTGCCGATGAAGGCATTTCTGGAACGAGCACAAAAAAGCGTAAAGAGTTTAACCGAATGATAGCCTGTGCGAAAAACGGCGACTTTGACCTGATAATTACGAAAGAGATTTCCCGTTTTGCGAGAAATACGCTCGACAGCATATATTACACCCGTGACCTCAAAAAGCACGGCGTCGGCGTTATCTTTATGAATGACAACATCAACACTTTAGACGGCGATGCGGAGCTTCGTCTTGCCATAATGTCCTCGATAGCACAGGAGGAAAGCCGCAAGACTTCCGAGCGTGTCAAATGGGGACAAAAGCGGCAGATGGAGCAAGGCGTTGTGTTTGGACGCAGTATGCTCGGCTATGATGTAAAAGACGGAAAAATGACCATCAATGAGGAAGGCGCAAAGATTGTACGCCTTATCTTCCATAAGTTTGTGAACGAAGGAAAAGGAACTCATGTCATCGCCCGTGAGCTGCGGGAGGAAGGCATCGAGCCTATGCGTGTTAAAGAGTGGCAGAATACCGTTATTCTCCGTGTTATCCGCAACGAAAAATACTGCGGCGACTTGGTGCAGAAAAAGACCTATACGCCAGATTTTCTCTCTCACGAAAAGAAATACAATCGAGGTCAGGAGGAATTTGTGATTATCAAAGACCATCACGAGCCGATTGTATCCCGTGAGCTGTTTGAAGAAGCAAACCGTATTTTAGATGAGCGTTCCCTTTCGCAAGAGGGCAAGGCGAAGCACAGCAACCGCTATCCGTTTTCGGGTAAAATCAAATGCGGACATTGCGGCGCAAGCTATGTGGCAAGATATAAAACCAGAAAAGACGGCAGCAAATATAAGGCGTGGCGGTGTCAGGAAGCGGCAAAGCACGGAAGCCCCCATACTGACAAAGCGGGAAATCAAATCGGCTGCACGGGAGCAAGCATACGCAATGAAGATGCGACACATATTATGTTCCTTGTAACAAAGGAATTAAAGCTCAGACAGACGAAAATCACGAAAAATCTTACTTCTATTATAGAGTCCATCATCGCTATGGATACGACAGGCACAGATATTGAAAAGCTGAAAACCCAGATTGCAACTATCGAAGATAAGCGTACAAAACTGATTGACATTTATATGTCTGGGGATATAAGCAAAGATGAATTTTCTGCGGCACGGTCTAAGTGCGATGCTGAAATTGCCGAGCTGCAATCGGTTATTGACAGTATCGACAAACAGCAGGCTATGATTAGGCAGCAGCAGGAGCTTGTGCAGGAAATCAGAGATGCTATCAACGAAATTGTCTGCGGCGTGGAATACGATGACGAGTTTTATAAGCACATTTTAGATAAGATGGTTGTCAATGATAAGGACAACATTGATGTATATCTGAATTTGCTTCCTATGAAATGGAGCTATACGGTTGCAAAAGCGTCAAAAAAAGCGTTAGCCCCTGAAAGGAACATTTCAGGGGCTTCTGTACCGATATCTGTAAGCAGCCCGGCAACTTCCCTGTATGGCATAGAATATCTTTGCGAGATGTAACGCATAGAAGCACCAAGCTCGCCGTCCGGTCCACCATACTTCAATAAGGTATACTGCTGAAAAACCAGCATATATGCGGGTTTGACAACTTGGTAAAAATATAGTAAGTAAAATGTTTGCTATTTATTTTTGTAAAAAGAAGTATATCTCCAGCTTATCATTTTCCTTATCATACACACAATGGTCAACAACACTTCTTATAGCATTGGCTCTTGTTAGTGTGTCCTTGGAAGTATCTTTTATAATGTCATATACAGTTGATATGCTCTTAAGCATAGCAGCATTGGAGTCTGTACTGGAAGTATTATTAAATGCTTCTAACTGCTTTTCAAGTGCAGCACGTTCATCCTTAAGAAGCTGCTTATTCTCTTTGTACTCCTCTAAGGTGTCGATTCCATCCCGGTATGCCTGTTTAATTCTTGCTTCTTTATCCTCTAGTTTAGACAACTGACTTAAGATAACACTTATGTCATCTGTATCAGGCTCATTTGAGCCTTTTTTAAGTTCGTAATGCAATTCCACACTTCCATTTAAAGCACGTTCAAATGCTTCATATACAGCCTGTTCAAGCGCGACAGTTTTAATATAGTGACTATGTGAACATTTTCCTTTGCTGTAATTGCCACACTGGTAACGTGTAGCATTAAGTCCAGCCATTAGCGATGCACCACAATCTGAACATTTGACAATTCCACCCAGCCAGTGTTTCATATGCCCTGCAGCTCTTGCTTTGTAAGGACGGCTTCTCAGTGCTATAAGATGCTGGACTTCATCCCAAGTCTCTTTATCAATCAGAGATTCATGTTTGCCTTCTGCTATGATCCAGTCGCTAACAGATTTAATAGTATGGTCATCATGTTTCTGTCTGTTCCATCTTACAGCACCGTAGTAGAATGGATTGGATAATATGTATTCCACAGTACGTCCTTCATATGTCGAACCACGTTTAGTCCGGTACCCAAGAGAATTAAGCTCCCTGGCAATCTCTAAGTAACTATGGCCGGATATATAATCATGATAAATCTTACGTACGATAACAGCCTCATCATCATATATGTATGGAATGCCAGTGTCTTTATTCATCTTATAACCCAGCGGAAGGGAAGACTGGTAGCCACCTCTTAATGCTTTTTCTGTCATGCCACGTAGAACTTCTCCGGAGAGACGGATAGAGTAGTATTCATCCATCCATTCAATTATTCTTTCAATAAGACTTCCAAAAGGACCATCAATCAAAGGCTCTGATATGCTCACAACCTCAACGTGGTTCTTTTTCAGTAAAGACTTATATACGATAGACTCTTCCTGGTTACGCGCAAATCGGCTGAATTTCCATACAAGAATGACATCAAAAGGGTGTTCTTTGCTTTTTGCCATTCCTATCATTTTCATAAATTCTGGTCTTTTATCAGCTTTCTTGCCGGAAATACCATTATCAAGATAGATATTACTTGCCAGAAGTGACATATTATTCTTTTTAGCAAAGTCTATCAGAAGACGTTTTTGTGCATCCGGAGAAAGTTCTTCCTGTTTGTCAGTAGATACACGGATATAAGCACATGCAGATTTCATATTAAGTATATCCTTAGCCATATTAATCATCCTTTCTGTAAAATATATGCAAGTTGCACCGGTGCAACTCAAAAATGGGTACAAAAATAACACCACTTGCAAAAGCGGTGTTATGAATGATATAATATAGCTTGTCTAGGGCGGTATTATATATAAGCACAGCTTATGTAAGTATCGTGGTAAAAGCTCTTGTGTTGGTAGCACAGGGGCTTTTATTTAGTTAATTCTTGTTGTTTTTAACTTCCAAGGATGGTGGGTCAGAAGCATTTAATGGTGATATGACACTATGACCAAGTTTTGCCTCAAGTTCTTTGCGTGCAGTTTTTGCAACATTTCCACCTTCTGATGCAATTTGTTTGCTTTCAGAAATATCAGCAGGATTCTTAGCTTTAGATATAGCTGTAGCTGAAACTTCTGCTAACTGATTAAGAGTTAATTCAATGTTAGTCATGTTATCCCTGAGATTTTCTTTATGTATGTTTTTAAATTGCTTATACTTTTGAACTGTTTTTCCGGACCAGGCAGCAGTAAGTATATTTGTAAGAACAGCGTAATCTTTAGAATCCTTGATTCCTACACGTTTCCATTCATCCGTTAATTCATCACGTATATTTTTAGATTGTAATCGTTGTTTAATCCACTCGTCAGAATATCCCTTTTCTCGATAGTAAGATAATCCTCTATCAAGTGCTTTTTCAGGATCTGCCATTTCGTCAAGTCGTTCTTTCCCAACTTTAGCAAGCCACATTTTAAATGGTTCAGCTTTTTTTGAAGGAATCGACTGAATGATACGGAATAAGCCTTCAGTTGTTGCTGCTTGGATTCGCCTTAATTTACCATCGGAGGCAGGCATTGCAACCAGGGTACAAATTGTACCCCAGTTGTTATTTAATTCGGGGTCGCGTTGTTTCATTTTCTTAATATATTGTTTAACATCATTACTATTTGTGAGATTTTTAATTACATCTTGAATAGAAAAGTACCATTCATCTTCATGTACACTCCACACTTTTCGTATAGTATTATTAAAAAATTCAAACTCCTCTGGACTAATGTCCTGTTCATCAATATGGTACGGAGTAGTTATACCAGTATCTTCATCGAATGCAAAGAAAAAGAAAATGTTCACCTTCTTTCGTGTTGGTAGCACAGGGGCTTTTATTAATATTATTAAATGTAGAAAAAAGCTATATTTTATCGACTAAAAAGTTGTTAAAAAGTTGTTAAAAAAGTGAAAATAAATTGACATTCAACAACCATAATGTTATTATTTGTTTGTGGTTCACGTTATGGAATTTAATGCTATAATAGGATTTTCCTAACGGCCAAAAATTCTTGTGAACTGATTAGTTGCAAAGGACATATTTAAATGTTCGTATATATTTTATGAGTTTAGCTAGTGATGTTTTTGGTGTGTACCAAAAAAGGTTCACTAGCTATTCTTCTTTTATTGGAGATTGCTTTTTACAATCTTATCTAATGCATTCATTATGTTTCACTCCTTTTTTAAATAATATAATATGTTTATTTTTAAAGGTTTCAATCACAATATTAGTTTAAAGCTAATAATACCTAATTTGTAACCATTCTATAACATAAAATGGTGTTTAAAAATAATAATGTAATGGTTACTTACGAGTCTTCCAATTACGTCTTGTTTGAGGTCTTCGGCATTTTCTATAATTATGTTTTAACATAAAGACGGAATCCTCTTGTTCAAGAGTTGCAGCCACTTCATTAACGATAGGTTTGTTAGAGAAGATGCTATTAAATTTTTGTTCGTTAATTATATTCCCATTTTCATCTACAATTTCAGCAATTGTATACTTGAAATTTTTGTTCTTAATTTCAAATTTTTCTGGATTATATCCAGAGGATATAATTAAATGATATATATCTTTTGGATACACAGAACAATGGCGATAAATCTCTTTAGTAAAAACAAAATCCAGATTTCGGTAAGGCATTTTATAATTAAATAAATATAAAAGGCTGATAAGCCGTCCTAAACCATTGTATTCAGCAATCTCTTTTAAATCTAAACCATAAGAACGCAATTTTTTAATACTAATTTCATTAAGTGATATATCGTGTTTAGTTTTAAATGAGTACATCCTATTTCCGTGAGCTGCCATATTTCTATAATCAAGGAAAAGAATAAGAGATTGCATAAATAACTGCTTTATTTCAGCTTGTTTAGCAACTTCTCTGGATACACCGTAGGCAAGCATTATTACTTCTTCTTTAAGTTTTGGTTTAAGAATTCTTACCAGGTTAAATAGTGTGCTCATATATACTTGCTTTAATAGTACCCAAGGCGGAACATTACCATATTCATTCAAATGATATGTAATCGGAGGCTTTGGATGTTCTATCACAAAGTTAAGAGAAGCTAATATATTATTTTTAGACCAATTTTGATTGGATACTTTTGCGTTAACATAATTTTTTGAATTTAGGTAATTTTTATGTTTTGTGCCATAATGTTTTGCAATGACATAGGAAACTAGGCTTCGCATATGTTCTTCTAGGTCAATGAGGGAAGACATTAACATTTGTCTAATAGCTCTATCAAAAGAAAATAAAGAAAATATCTGTTCAAATGTTACGCCAGGTTTATATATTTCATTATGGTTATCGGTTTTGATTATATAAAATTGTTTGTAGCCATTAATTATTTCATAATAATCGTGGGTTAAAAGCATACTTTTTGCAAAATTTTCATTATTGAAAATTAAATGTCTTTCTTTAAGTAATTCGATTTGTTGTTCAATTGTTAAAAATTCTTGTGGTTGTTTATTCATATATTTCTCCTTAAATGCAAATAGAGGACTTGAGATATATATCTCAAGTCCTCTATTCACAGCCAAACAAGTCAGCCATATCTTCTTGAGTTATAATACCTGTTTCAATCATAATTGTCAATATAAAAAGTAAAAATAAATTACCATTTTTTGTCACAAATAAATGCAATTTTATTTAAGTATATTATAAATCTGTTGTTTATTTTGATAATTATAAACCTGTAGCTTGCATATATTCTTCTATAATGTATAAAGTAGGTATAAAGCCAATAAAATAATTATCTAATTTAGCATACACCCCATACTTTGAGCGGTAGCACTCAATGGCTTCTAGCAGAAATTCTTCCGTTACATCAAGATATTCAGCCATTTCGTGAATAGATTTACAATTGGCTTTATAGCAATCAATTAGACCTCTTAAGCCTATTTGTTTGTTATAAGCCCATAGGCGAGCTCTTAATTCCTGCTTTCTGTTAGAAGTGTCTGACATATCTAATATATTGCCAGTGGAAGTGTAGAAGTGTCCAAGTTCCTCGGCAAGGACACAAGCTTTTTCTGTCTGTGTAGGTAAGTCCTTTTTGATAGCAATACGATTTCCTTTAATTCTTCCTGCGTTAGCGAGCAGAGGTTTTTCTTTTGCAATCAGATTATTGCTATCAGCTTCAATAAGTAATTCCTCGTAATTCAAATTTATCCCCTCTTTTATTTAGAAATTCTCATCATTCATAATATCGTCATCGTTAGCATTCTCTTCGCTGGTTGCGTTCTTAAGAGAATGAGCTGCATCTAATAAATTAGTATCCTGATTATATAAAGGAATATATGTTAGTTCTTCAACACGTTTAGTTGCTTCTTTTTTGCCAAGGTCGTTGAGTACGTTATAGTATTGTAGAATTTTATTAGAAGAATTAATGGAAGTGTGTATTTCCATTTCTTCTGATTTACCGACTAACCAAGCTGGGTTTACAGCTAAGGCATTGGCAATAGAGTCAATAACAGGTAGTTTAATTTTTGTTATTTTACCATTTTCATATCGTTGTATCGTAGATTTAGCAACACCAATTTTTTTAGCTACTTCATCAAGCGTGTATTTTCTTAAAGTACGTGCGTTGTGTATTCTTTTTCCTATTTCAATATTATTCATTAAGAAGCTCCTCCTTATGCTCGTATTATATATCAAACTATTGCACAGTGCAATATATAAAATAAAAAAATAGAAAAAATGTTGCACAATGCTATTGACAGTTGAGTTGCACAATGCTACAATGCGAATGTCGAAAGGAGGTTTAAGAGTTGATTAATACTAATAAAATCAAAGGACGTATGGCTGAATTACAGCTCACCCAAAAAGATGTAGCGAAAGTACTTAATATAGCACAATCGACAGCAAATCAAAAAATTAATAATATAAGACCGATGGACTTAGATGAAGCTGAAAAGATATGCGATTTATTAAAAATTAAGCCTACAGAATTTGAAATATATTTTTTTTACAAAGAAAGTTGCATTGTGCAACAAAATAAGGAGGCTTAAATGTGAAATTCGATAATCAAAAATTGAAAAATCGAATTAAAGAGATATATGGAAATCAAATTAGTTTTGCAAAAAAAATGGGATTATCTGAAAGAAGTGTATCGCTAAAACTTACAGGCGTAAGACAATGGACACAGAGTGAAATATACAAAGCGAAAGAGTTGTTGAAAATAGAAGATAAGGAAATAGTAAAGTATTTTTTTATAAGAAATTCGTAATAAAACAAAAAACTGTCAGAGGCGTTATCTCTAACAGTTTAGTGCTAAATTTTTTTACTTTTTATACTTTGCAGATTTTCATCACACATAATAACGCTAAGTGTTTCTATCAAGTATTCCACCACTTATGCTGTTTTAGTTCAGCATTAATTACCTGCCCATTAGCTGGTGGAAATCAAGGAACATCCCGATATGGTGAGGATTTATTAACCAGTTCCAACCCGTTACTCTTGCGAGCATTTGTTACGCCATATCAATTATTACATTATACCCCAGTTTAACGTGCTTTGGGTAACCACAATTGCAACCTTAACTAAAAAGAACAGGGCAGATAAGTTTTTCTATAAGTAGCATATAGAGTCTCCTTTCCTGCCCGATAAGGACAAGTTAATGTTAACAAAAATTGAACATAAGTTCAAGAATTATTTAAAGTAAGTAACATACAAGGAGGTGAGAGCTATTGAAAAGAAAACATATAAGTACATTATCCGTAGTTATGAACCATTCATAGAAGAGAAAGCCAAGACATTTATACAGGAAGTATCAGCTATAAAGAAAATGAAAGTATCTGGCATTAAGCATTATGAAGTTATAAGGATACCATTCAGGGAGAGACATCCAAACTTCCAAATATATTTTTCAACAATAGTGTTGGTGATTATCTGGTTAAAGAGGTGAGAATATGAATTTGCTATTTATGACTACAACACTAATATGTGCTGTTGGTTGGATAAAGAACAGATTAGATAAACTGATATTATCTAATTACTTGATAAGAAAAAACATTCACCCAACAGACCAAGAGTTAGATGAATGTTCAAGATTTGTTATAAAGAAGATATTTCATATCAAGTAAGACCTGTGTATGAATTTATAAGTGATGTGATTACATTAGTTGCAATCTGAGAAAGCACATTAAGAGAAAAGCTTCCAACTTTTCCAGCTATTTCCTTAGTCTTATTCCAGTTTGTATCTTTTCGGATATTATTTATAAATTCGTGGGCTTTTGGAGTTAAATCAACAACGGTGCAACTTCCAGTACAGCTTAGTGAAGAATTATAAAGATAACCATACATATCGCATTGGCGTAAGTGATATAGGACAGTGTCTAAATCATAGTTAGGAAATATTGTATGACAATTATCTTCATCAAGATAAAAAAGCGTTTTCATAGATGTTTTTTCTTCAATTGCAAATAGGATATCTCTTATACAATCAGGATTTAATTTCATTTTGAATAAACTCCTTTCCTAAAAACTAGGTACTGCAATACCAGTAATTAAAGTATAGGAGTAAAAGCAAGATTAAACAAGATATTTAAACAAGGAGCAAAAATATGAATATAACGGCAGTAGCAATAACAACTATTATCTGTATAACAATATTAGTTTTATGCAGAGATGATAAGAAGAGGTGATACTATGGAGCATTTTAATTCAAGCGAAGCAAGAGTAGCACAGGATAAATATTGCGATAGAGAAGGTTATCCACAGTTTGCACCCCGAGATGGTAAATGCTGGAACTGTAATAAAGACATTTATACAGAGCAGGACCACGGAGAATATAAAACAGGTATCTCTGTAGAAAAGGCAGGTTCAACACTGATTACTGGGTGTCCACACTGCAACAGGACATATTGTGATTAAAAGATGTAATCAGGACATTCAGTGTAAGCATATAAGACAGTAACCACAAGTCAGAGGTGAGAGTGTGAACATAGTAATAAAGATTATAGATGGTGACAAGATTATTGATTACGATTCACTGTCAGACAAAGAGAAGAAAGAGTACGGGCAGCGACTTAATGAACAGGCTTTGACTTCGTTAGGTTATGTCAGAAAGGAGTAACAAGGTGAGAACAACCGGGGAAATAATTGCATTCAACAAGAGAATCAATGCGGCTATAGAAGATGGAAGAATTGAAGAAGCATCTAAATGGATGCTAAGACTTCACAAGCTGGAGTGCAGAGCAGGAGTTCCAATTGGTGATTATCGTATCAGGAACATATAAAAAGAGTTGCAGTGTCGCAACCACTGCAACTCAACTATGATAAAAAATCTATTATATTGTAGAACATTTGGGAGTAAAAAGCAATGTGGAATTATGAGTGCCCTATATGTGGGGCTAATCTGGATCCTGGAGAGAAATGTGATTGCCAGGATGAAAGGCAACGTTATTTAAGACAATTCAGAGTGACAAAGAATGGACAGTATGAATTTAATCTGATTTATGAACAAAATAAAAAATCATTAGAAAAATTGGCATAGGAGATAAAAATGAATGAGATGGTTGTGTCTGTAGAGCAGACAAATGGAATTTTAAACATTAGTAACTTTGATGATATTAAGGAAAATGTACAGGCATCTATGAATCTGTATAAAACAATGGTATTTACAGAAGATACTCTTATTGAGGCAAAGAGCACAGTTGCAACATTAAGAAAGCTTAGTAAGTGTCTTGATGATAAAAGAAAAGAAGTTAAGAAAAAATACATGCAGCCATATGACGCTTTTGAGGACAAAATAAAAGAACTTCAGCAGATCATAGCTGAGCCAATAGAACTTATTGCAAAGCAGACAAAAGAGTACGAGGATAAGCGTATTGAACAGAAAAAAGAAGAAATACATCAGATATATGATAGCTGTATAGAAGGAATGCAGGACTATCTTCCGTTAAGCAAGATTTATAATAAAACGTGGGAGAATAAGGGAACATCTGCAAAAAAAATTAAAGAGGCTATAGAAACATATGTTAATAATGCCCAAATGTCGATAGAGACAATTAAGAATATGCATAGTGATGCAGAGCAGAAAGCCTTAGATACATTTAAAAGTACACTTAATTTATCTATTGCCATTAATGTAATAACTAAATATGAGGCAGATAAGGTAGAGATATTAAGAAAAGAGCAGGAACGTAAGGCTGAAGAAGATAAAAAAAGACAGGAAGAAATTAACAAAGAGAATATTAAACAGGATGTCGAAAGTGCTGATGATACTTTTATAGCGGCTTGTAACAATACTGATAATGATGATATGTCAGCAGCTTTTACAGTTTTCGATAATAAACCAAATGAATATACCATAAAGATATATTGCACAGAATCTGACAAAAATAAGATATGTGAGTATATAAATAGTACAGGTGTATTGTATCAGGAGGTTTAATATGGCAGAGAAAAAAAGTATTTATGAAAAACTTGCAGAGATGAGGGTTGAATTGCAATCAAAGAAGTTGGTGAAGACTGGAAAAAATACATATAGCAAATATGAATATTACGAACTCTCTGACTTTCTTCCTTCTTGCAATAGCATTGCAGCAGCTCACAAGACATTGTTTAAATTCGCAATTAACGAGAATATGGCAAGTCTTATACTTATTAATCTTGAGGAGTTGGAAGATACAATAGAATTCAGTATACCAACTGCAAATGTGAGTATACAGGGTGCTACGGCAATGCAGAATATAGGTGCAGTAACTACTTATGCCAGAAGATATTTGTATATGATAGCTATGGAAATAAGTGAAGATGATAATCTGGATACTTCGGATACAGCAGAAAAAGTTACGAAAGAACAGAAACAACAGAAAGAAGAAGCTGAACGTAAAGAGCAGGAAGCAAAAGAAGCTGAAATAAAAGCAATGAAAATAACAAAGCCTAAGATATTGACGATTGAGCAGGAGATTGCAAGAACCGGTGTATCGCATGAGACAATATATACGAGGTTTAATATTGATAAACTAGAAGATATTACAGAAGGTATCTTCCCAATTGTAATGAAAGCACTTAGAGCAACACCTTCTAAGCAGGTGATTGAATAATGAAGTGTACAGGCAGATACAAGGATGTAGCCATTGACTTTAATACAATGAAACAGATGCTGACACTGGAAGTTGATAGTGATGTGGCAGAACAGTTCATAGAACTTAGAGATAAGGACAAGCTTGATATAGAGATTAAGCCTCACAGGGAAAGGCGAAGCTTGGATGCCAATGCATATTTTCATGTTCTTGCAGGAAAGCTGGCAGATGCCATGAATATGTCTAAGGCAAGGATGAAGAACGTGTTGCTAGGACTGTACGGACAGCCAGAGGAAGTATCAGAAGGTGTTCCAGCAATCATTAAGACTAATATTTCTATGGACAAGGCTTATGAGATGGAAGAACCGCATCTTAAGTTTATCAAATATGACATAGAGAATGGTTCAGAAGTGTACTTCTACAAGCTGATCAGAGGCAGCCATACATATAACACACATGAAATGTCAGTACTGATAGATGGAACTGTAGCAGATGCTAAGGAGCAGGGGATAGATACTATGTCCCCTGTGGAACTTAACAGACTTAAGGAAAGGTGGGGCATATGAGCAAGAATCTTACAAGTGTATTTACAGATAATATGGATGAATGCATATTCACGCATACATCACCAGTTGAACGTCATCATATATTTGGCGGACCAAACAGAAAGAAGAGTGAGAAGTATGGATTCGTTGTTCCACTTCGTCCGGATCTGCATCCTAATGGAGTACATGCAGGACAGTCTGCAGCTGTTATAGACATAAGGCTTAAGAGAATGGCACAGGAATATTATGAAAAGCATTATGGAACAAGGGAATACTTCATAATGGAGTTCGGAAGAAGTTATCTGTGACTTATAATATCACACAATCTACGTTGTCACAGAAATACATATAAGCCCTGTGGTGCATACTTCCACAGGGCGGAAAGGAGCTGAATGCTCTATACATTTACTATTAAAGGTACATTGCCAGGTCTTAATGAATATTTAAAGGCGGAAAGAAGCTTTCATAACAGGCATAGCAATGGAAATGATATGAAACAACAGTATCAGGTGATTATATCTAACGCTATAAGGCTTGAATTAAAGCGTACACATATAAATAGTCCTATAAGACTTAAATATATGTTCTATGAGCCAAATAGAAAACGAGACATTGATAATATAGCAGGAGTTGCACATAAGTTCATACAGGATGCACTTGTTAAATGCAAGGTTATAGATAATGACGGCTGGAATAACATAGTAGGCTTTGAAGATCATTTCTTCATAGATAAACATAACCCACGAATAGAAGTGGTCCTGGAAGAGGTGAAGCCGTGATGACAGAACAGCGTATCGACTACATAAAACAGCTGAACGGGTTTGAAAGGTGGCTCGAAAGTCATTACTTGCCGAGTGCTGCGCAATTATTGTACTACAAGTTATTAAGTATTAATAATATGGCAGGGTGGTGCGAGTGGATACAAGTAGATAACCAGCGAGTAATGTCTCGTTGTCAGATGTCAAGAGAGGCTACGTTAGTCGAAAACAGGAATAAATTAATAGATGCTGGACTTATAGAATTCCAGAGAGGGAAAAAAGGAAGTCCTAATAAATATAAGATTTGTACTTTCAAATCCGTAGTAAAAAGCGTAGGAGAAACCGAAGCAGAAAGCGTAGTACAAACCGAAGGGAAAAGCGTAGGAGAAACCGTAGCCATATATAAACATAAACGAAAACTAAATAATATAGCGCCTGCGCGCGTGAACAACAAATTTAATAATTTTAACCAAAGACCAAAACATTCAGACGAGTTCTACAACTCTGTTCTGGACAACTAACGAAAGGAGCTATAGAGATGATGGATTTAGAAGCTGTAAATCAGTTTAGTAAATCGCTTACGGAAGAAACTAACAGACTTATCAAAATCAGAGCCTTAGCCACAGATATAAGTGCTAAAGCACTGTACAAGGCAGAATTTGAACCTGATGGTTCAGCGGCTCATTATGAGGCATTTGAGAATATACCAGTGCTTAATGATATAGCTGAGGAAACTGCACAGTTTATCAAGGCCCGATTAGATAAATATCTTGAAGATAAAAGTGCAAAACTTGAAGATTGTGTTGCAGCTATGATGGCAGAATTTGGACTTGCACAGGGTAATGATTTGGGAAAAGTAACAGCTGGTTTAAATGGGCCCGGCAATAGCTTAAATAATTCCAAGCAGGCAAAGAACCAGCAGGAAGATAAGAAAATCTGTGCAACAGGAAAGGCGAATACTCCCAGTTAAAAGAGGTATCTGCTGTGATAAGTGCGGAAAGACCATTGATACGCAAAAATACAGTTTAGAGGAATATGTGTATAAGCGCATTGTCCGTGGAAAGATGAAATATTATTGCAGTTACAATCATATGCGTGTTGCACAGCTTGAAGATGAAGCACAGAAGCAGGCGAAGAAGTCAGCACAGAGGAAAGAAGGGAATAAGTAATGGCTAAGTTAAGCAAAGAGGAGCAGGCACGAAGAGAAGGTATGTCATATGCCCTGAGAGTTGCCAGGGAAAAGGGTATAGATGGACTTGAAGAGGAGCTTAAGTTCAGACAAGCGTATGATGTACCACTTAAGATATCTCAGACAGAGCTTGAGCATTTTGCAGAAACAATTAAACAGACAATAATGGACACAGTACTTCTGATGAGCTCATACGTCCTTAGGGATAATTTTGGATTTGGAACTAAGCGTATGAACAGATTTATCTGGAAATTCAACGAATATACAGAAAGTCTTGTTGGTGGATATGTGAAGTGGAAGGATATAGCAGAAGCTATGGCAGCAGAAACCGGTATTGAATTCCATATAAGGTCTGATGATGAAGAATTGAGGTGCTGATATGACAGATGTATATGAATGTGAAGGTCAGATGAGCATATATGAGTTCCTGGATAAAGAACCGGAGGAGAGAAAGTGGAATCGAATCCCGGATACATTTCCTAAGGAGCTGGGATACCGATATGACCTGCAGATGAAGCTTGTTTACGCAGATGGTACAGAACTAATCACAGCAGCGACATACAACAGGTTGTGTTTCATAATTCCAGGAGCAAGGAAGGATGAAACACCTGTGAAAAAATATTGGAGGTATAAGGAGAATGGAACTACAGATATTTAACAATAGTGAATTCGGACAGATAAGGTCACTTGTACTGGATGATGAAGTGTGGTTTATCGGAAAAGATATCACAATGGCACTAGGATATTCCAACGATCGCAAGGCATTACAGGATAATGTTGATGTAGAAGACAGGCGGTTAATTCAAAAGTCACTTTGTGGAACATTAGAAATTCCTAACAGGGGAGTGACAGCAATCAACGAGAGCGGACTATATTCACTTGTACTAAGAAGCAAGCTGCCTAATGCTAAGAAGTTTAAGAAGTGGGTTACATCAGAGGTACTTCCAAGCATACGAAAGACAGGAAGTTATCAGAAGCCGCTTTCAACACAGGAAATGATGAGAATACAGTTAGGTATGATAGATGATGTCTCTGACAGAGTTACAAATTTAGAGAACACAATGAACATAGATTATGGACAGCAGCACAGCTTAGGTGAGCTTATATCATCAAGGGTTATAGAGCTGGTAGGTGGAAAGAAGTCAAATGCTTATAAGGAGATAGGCAGGAAGGTGTTCTCAGAAATCAATCACGATTATAAGGATTACTTCAATGTCAACGCAAGAGGCAATACACCAAGGCTTAAATACGAGGAAGCTGTGGAGTATGTAAAGAACTGGATACCAAGCACAAATACAATGATGCTGATTAAGGATTGTAATGCGCAGGTGACTATGCCGGAAGATTGGAGGTAAAGGAAAGGCATATTACAAAGGCAATCATATATGGCAGCAGTTAACTAATAATGGCTGGGATTTTAATTGGTGGAGAGAGACGAAAGGAAGGTAATTATATTGAAAGAAGTTAAACATTACATATGTGAGATATGTGGAACAGAATACAATGATAAAATCAAAGCACAGCATTGTGAAAAAGGACATTGTAAGCCATTGGAAATAATAAAGGAACGTTATTTAAGTGTAGGTAATAACGCTAAGGGGTATCCATTAGAAATAACAGTAAAGATGGCGGATGGCACAGAACAGAAATATAAGAGATAGGCAGGTGTAGCGAGTGGAAGAACAGTACAATATCAAAGAAATATTGATACAGTATGAAGACTTGGTAAAGGAGAGAGAATCATTAAAAGAATCTATATCTCAGATAGAGAAAAGGATAAGTAAGATGGAGCAGGAAGGATATACTGTAATAGATAGTGTATCAGGCGGAAATGGAGGCAAGCAGCATTTCAAGATAGAAGGTTTCCCATATTCGGAATATGATAATCAGATGGCATTATTGATGTTAAGAAAGTCGCAGCAGGAAGATGTTCTTGAAAAGATAGAACAGCAGATAGCACTTGCAGAGCATTACATATACCAGATAAAGAGCAGCACTATGAGGAGGATGATTACGTACAGATACATTAACAAATATTCCTGGATAAAAGTTGCACACAGTATGGGAAAGCATTATACTGCAGATGGATGCAGGATGGCAGTTGAAAGATTTTTGAAAGAAAAATAAAAGTCTGTTCGTTTTGTTCGTTCTGTTCGTTTTATATGTGGTAATATTTATCGTGGAACAGATGCAGAATGCACTGAGCCACGGACATATATCAGTCTGAAATTCAATAATATCCCCTGCGGATGCCAGCTCTCACCGGCATCCATTACTCCTAAATTGATAATTATCCCCTCTTAAGACACTGACGAAAGTTGGTGTCTTATTTTGTTGAAATAAATATATAAATGTATTATTATATGTTTATTATAATTGGGGGTAATGATATGAATAAAAATATAATTTCTTTTTTAAATATGAAAGGCGGAGTGTGTAAAACTACTTTGTGCAAAGAAATTGCGTTATATTTATCTAATAATATGAATAAAAAGGTATTAGTGATAGATATAGATCCTCAGGCAAATTGCACACAATCTTTTTTTGAGCATTTCAAAGTGATACAAATAAAAGATGATGAAATAATTACAGATATTAATTTATTACCAACAATTCAAAATTTGTATAGAACTTCTGGCTCAATGTTAGAAGGTGCAAATATAGAAAAAATTGTATATAAATTAACAGATAATTTGCATTTGATTCCGGGAGAATTAAATGTTTACTTTATGGATAGAGAAATAGGCTCAGGGGCAGCAGAGCATATATTGTGTAATTTTGTAGAAGACAGTGATTTTAGGAACAAGTATGATTATATATTTATAGATTGTCCTCCAACATATTCATTTTATACAATAACAGCTTTACTAACGAGTGATTTTTATTTAGTTCCTGTTGTTCCAGATGCATATTCTATGTTGGGAGTAAGCATGCTGGATAGTGTTGTTGATAGATTAAAGTCAACATATAGAAGAGATTTTGATAGTCATTCATTGGACTGTTTGGGAATAATATTTACAAAAATAGATTCAAATCCGTCACAAGGAATAAAAAGAAATATGAAAAATATTTCAAAAGCATTTAATAATACAAAGATATTTAATACTGTATTTCCGAATTCTCCCAAATTAATTACTTCAGATATGTCAAAGTTTATTTCTGATAGACAAGATACAAATTTAATAACATCTTTAGAAGATATTTGCATAGAATTTGATAAGGAGGTTACTATTAGAAATGAAGAATAAGATATATAAAAAAATAATGATAACTCAGGGAATAAAAGATATTGATCAATTCAAGATGGAAATGTATTCTATTTTAACAAGTATTGTATATGATAGAGAGATATATAAACATAATAAGGAATTAGAAGAATTATTTTTAAAATTAAATATTCCATGTAAGCCGTATTTGTTAAAAAGCAGAAATCAATCAATTATAAAATTTTTAAGTGTAATACATAAATCAACATATGAAGAGTTAGTTGAACAATTACAGATATTAAAAAAAGTGATGATAGAAAGTATGGAAGAAGATAATAAAGTAGAAACAACTGAAAAAACTAAAGAAAGTGATTATGACATATTGGTGAAGAAATATGGAAAAAAATAGTCAGTTGAGCGAATACGAAGAATTTTTAAAAAAAGTATTTCCTGATTGTCGATATAATAAAGAGTATGATTTGCTATATAAAAGAGTATGTAGTTTTAATATTTTTATAGAGATATTAAAAAAGTATATAAATGATGAAAAAGTAGAATTTTTTATTTCTAAAATAACATATGGATATAATATGTTATTAATGTATGTACCATTAAATGATAGTTTGGGAATAACAGCATGTATGAGATATATTACTGAACAAACACTTAAGTGTTTTTATTCATATATTTTTAAGGATAAATCAATAAAAGAAATTAATGAAACATCATACAGGCATATTAAAGATGATATAAAAAGTAAATATACAGATAAAGATTGTTTAAATATACTGTATTCTCAATATGCAAAATATTCTAATGAAGTTCATGATAAGTTGAAATTAGAAAATAAAGAAATAGAATATATTTATGACATTTTATCAGGAGAAAATATTATGATAGAAAAAATAAATAAAGATATTAATATCTTGATGAAAATATTATTTATTTTTTTAATAAATAATTATGAAATTAAATATGAATTATTCAGTTTATCTCAAAGAACAAATTATGAAAAAGTTTTTTCAAATAAGTTTCATGAGGAATTCGATAAGTTATTGGAATGTTAAAAGGCAGCCGTGAGGTTGTCTTTTTTATTTTAAGTTAGAAAGGAGCTGATTGTGTGAGGCTAACAGATAAACAACGGAAATTCTGTGATGAATACCTTATAGACCTTAATGCCACACAAGCGGCTATTAGGGCGGGGTACACAGAAAAGTATGCAAATACAAATGCATCAAAATTACTACAAAATACTACAATTTCACAGTACATAGGAGAGCGACAAAAAGAACTATCACGCAAGACAGAGATTACTCAGGAGCGAGTAATCAGGGAACTTGCACTGATAGCTTTTTCTAATACAGCAGATTATGCACATGTAGTCGAGAAGAAGATGAAAGCAGAAGTAGGCGGAATGCTTGTGGATATACTGGATGAAGATGGCAAACCTGCTACATACAGGACTGTAGAGCCAGTATTGACAGAAGAACTTACAGAAGAACAAAAGCGTGCATTAGCTGTTATTAAGAAAGGGCGAGATGGATTAGAGGTCAAGCCATGTGACAAGGTAAGGGCGTTGGAGCTTCTTGGCAAACATCTTGGAATGTTCACGGATAAGATAGAAGCAAATATAAATGATTCTGTAAAAAACGAGCTTGCAGAGCTTCTTGCACAGCGTAAAGCAAGAGGTGAGCCAGATGCTTCTAAGTGATAAATACTGGGATTACATAGACACACCTGCAAGAGCAGAGTTCTTAGAGGGTTCAACTGCATCAGGAAAGACAACAACAGTAGCTGTTAAGTTCATTATGAATGTAGCTGAATCAGATATGAAGCTGCACGTTATAGCAGGTAATACAACAGGTGTTATTGAGAAGAATATAATAAATGCTGATATGGGATTGTTACAGATATTCCCCAATCTGGAATACTGTGGTAATGGCGATAAAGAAAATAAACTTCCGCACATTAAATTCAAAACTGGCAGCAGTACTAAGATAATATATATTCTTGGCTATGATAATGCCAGTAAATGGAAGAATGCCTTGGGTTCACAGTTTGGATGTGTGTGGGTAGATGAGTGCAATACAGCTAACATAGACTTCATACGGGAGATATTCGGACGTTCTGAATACTTTGTAGGTACGCTTAATCCGGATGCGCCTACGCTGCCAATATATTCAGAGTACATCAATCACGCAAGACCGATTGATAAGTACAAGGCAGACGTACCGGAAGAAATATGGAAGGACCTTAACGGTTATGAGCCTATTAAAGACTGGGTATATTGGTTCTTCACATTTGAAGATAATATATCCATGACACCAGAGAAGATAGAACAGAAAAAAATGAGCTATCCTCCTGGCACTAAGATATATAAAAACAAGATATTAGGATTACGAGGCAAGGCTACAGGTCTTGTCTTTTCTAATTTCTGCAAACGACATGTTATTACAAAGGAACAGGCAAAGGCATTTATTAAACGAGAATATGACGATAAGCAGACAGAGTGGTTTGTAATATATACAAGCGGTCTTGATACGGCATATTCAACAAAGAGCCCAGATACTATTGCAATGTCTTATATGGGAATAACAAACAATGGCAAGCTGATAGTGCTGGATGAAAAGGTGTATAACAATGCAGAACTTGATATACCAATAGCTCCGTCTGATACGGTAAGGAATTACATTGACTTCCTGGAGCGTAACAGAAAAGAATGGGGTGGAATGTCAAAGAATGTGTTTATAGATAATGCGGACCAGGCAACAATAACAGAGTTCGCAAAGTATAAAAGAGAACATATTGACTGCCAGTATATATTTAACAATGCGTATAAGAAAGTAACTATAATAGACAGAATTAACTTACAGCTTGGCTGGATGTCCTTTAATGATAAGAAGGGCAGAGAGCCAAGCTTTTATATTGTCGATACCTGTACGAATTACAAGACTGAATTAGAGGTGTATTCGTGGCTGGAGGATAAGGACTGTGAGCCAGAGGACGGTAACGACCATATGGTAAACAGTGTACAGTATGGCTGGATTCCTTATCGAAGCAGGATAGGTATAGAGAATAAGAAATAATTCCAGATAGGAGAGTGAGAGAGGTGAACATATTTACAAGTATGGCAGAGAAGATAAAAACAGGAATAAGAACGTGGCTGCACATCCAGCCGGCTGTTAATGGATCCATAAGCATACAGGAAACTCTTGATTACGAGGGAAATGCCATAAAGAACAAGATATGGTACAGAGGTGAGAGTGAAGAATTGTCACAGCTATACAGCCAGATAGATGGTGACAAGACAAGGTTCTGGTCTGCATCCTGTACAATAGGTATGGAGATAAGAAAGATACACGTAGGTCTCCCTGCTATGTTATGCGATATGCTGGCCAGTATAGTAACAGATGATATGAATTTAATAGATGCTGGCAGCAGGCAGACAGAATGGGATAAGATAGCAGAGGAAAATGATTTCATTGAGCTTGTTAAGCAGGCAATAACAGAAACACTTTATATCGGTGATGGAGCATTCAAGATATCGTTCGATACGAACCTTAGCAAGTATCCTATATTGGAATTCTACTCTGGTGATAAGACAGAGATTATCAAGGACAGGGGAAGAGTTAAGGAGATAGTGTTTAAGACTGTGTATAACGTGCAGAGACAGGAATATGTATTACTTGAACATTATGGCATAGGCTACATACATTATGAGCTTACAAGAGGCGGCAGGGAATATGATTTAAGTGTTATACCGGAGCTGGCACATCTTAGTGATGTTACCTGGAATGACAAGTTTATAATGGCTGTTCCTCTTCTGTTTTATAAGTCAGCCAAGTATAAAGGACGAGGCAAGAGCATATTTGATGCAAAGATAGATAACTTTGATGCGCTGGATGAAGCATGGTCACAATGGATGGATGCCTTAAGGAGGAATAGAACAAAGGAATATATACCGGAGAATATGTTACCAAGGAATCCCCTGGATGGAAAAGTGCTAAAGCCTAATGCTTTTGATAATGCCTATATAAAAACAGATGGCAGCATGGCAGAAGGTACAGTTAATAAGATAGAGCTTGTACAGGGCAATATCCCACACGAAAGCTATCTTGCAACATATATCACAGCGTTGGATCTTTGTTTACAGGGGATTATGAGCCCATCAACATTAGGCATAGATGTTAAGAAACTGGATAATGCGGATGCACAGAGGGAGAAAGAGAAAGCAACGCTTTACAGCAGAAATAACATTGTAGAGCGGCTTCAGAAGGTTCTTCCAAAGCTTGTTACAGCAACATTTAATGCCATAGACACGCTTAATAAGACAGCTATTAAGGATATAGATATTGATGTGACATTTGGCGAATATGCTAACCCATCTTTTGAAAGCCAGGTAGAAACAGTCAGCAAGGCAAAGCAGGGCGGTATTATGAGCATAGAGGCATCTGTTGATGAGCTGTATGGAGATACTAAGGATGACGAATGGAAGCAGGAAGAGATAGCAAGAATTAAGGCTGAGCAGGGTATATCTGATATGGAAGAGCCGGCACTTAATATGCAGGCAGATGGCTTTACAGTTAATGGCACTGATAACAGTTTTACAGGTTTTGATAACAAGTGAGGTAGCTTATGGCACTTAATACAGAATATGACATAGAGAAAGCCTTTAGAGCCATAGAAGATGAGCTGATTGCTTCTATGATACGAAATCTTGACAGACACAGAGCTGAAGAAGATGAACTTGGATTCAACTGGACACAATGGCAGGTAGAACAGCTTAAAGCCTTAGAAAAATATAAAGCAGATAACAAGACACGTTTTGCGGGTAGATTCAGCGATATAAACAGTTCAATTGATGCAATGATATTTACAGCAAGGCAGACAGGCGGCACAGAGCAGGAACAGAAGATATTAAGAGCATTGAAAAAGGGATTAAAAGCATCCAAGGTGTCACAAGGCACTGAGGGTGCTTTTTTCAAGCTTAACACAAGAAAGCTTAATGCCCTGATTAAAGCTACGAAGTCAGATTTTAACAGGGCGGAAAAAGCAATGCTTAGAATGTCGGAAGATAAATACCGGCAGATAATATTCAATGCTCAGGTGTATGCGAATACGGGTGCAGGAACATATGAGAAAGCAGTTGATATGGCTACAAGAGATTTTCTTAAAGCTGGTATTAACTGTATTGAATATGCGAATGGCGCAAGGCATACTATGAAAGATTATGCTAAGATGGCAATTCAGACAGCCAATAAGCGTGCATATCTAACCGGAGAGGGAGAGATGAGACAGTCCTGGGGAATTAGTACAGTTATTATGAATAAGCGTGCTAATGCCTGTCCTAAGTGCCTTCCATTTGTTGGGAAGGTGCTTATAGATGATGTATGGAGTGGAGGTAAGGCATCTGATGGTCCTTATCCGCTTGTGTCATCTGCAATAGCTGCGGGGTTGTACCATCCAAATTGCAAAGACGTACATACAACATATTTCCCTGAGCTGGATGAAGAGCCAGACAGTAAGTTTACCAAGGAAGAGCTTGAGCAGGTTAAGGAAGATTACAAGCAGGACCAGAAGCGGCAATATGCAGGCAGGATGGTTGAGCAGTTCGACAGGCTTTCAAAGTATTCCTTAGATCCGGATAACAAGAAGATGTATGCGGCTAGAAAGGAACAGTGGGAGCAAAGTATATTATTTAATGGTAGTTCTGAAAAACATATTGAGGAATTACATAAGAATGATATAATGAATTTATCAGATAAAGAATTACAAGCAGTTACACAATATAAGAGCTTTGAAGCATATATTATAAATGATGTTTTAAGAAATGCAAATGATTTATCAAATTTAAAATCAGAACATAAACAACTTGTAAACAATTTAGATGTAGCACTGTCAAAAATATCAAAATTCAATGGAAATTTAATAAGAACTGTTGATTTTTCTGACAGGAAGGATGAGCAAGATAGAATTAAAGAATTTGTAAGTGAATATGTTGAAGGAACAATAATAACAATTAAACAATACTGGAGTACATCAAAGACAGAAGGATATAATGATTTAGCAAAAATAAAAATTTATATACAAAATACCAAAAATGGGCGAGATATAAGTTCTATTGGCTTAAATGAAAATGAAGTCCTTTATGAGCGAAATAGTAAATTTAAAGTTATTTCAAAAATATTAGTCGGGGAGATTTGGCATATTCTTTTAGAGGAGGCGGATTAAATGAAGTTAACAGCAAGAGAATGGCTTTTACTACCAGAAGCAGAGCAAATGCAAAGAGGAAAAGAACTTTCTCCAGAAGAATGTTTTAAACTTAGGATGGAACTTAGTGAAGTTAATTTTACGGAGGAGGAAAAACAAAAATTAACAAAAGAAGAGCGTGAGAGATTTATAAATCCACCCCAAAAAACTGATGAGGAAATAGAAAAAAATAATAGAACAACATTTAAAGTTTTACAGAACTGGAAAATTTTACCTAAAGATATAACATTTGAAGAATGGATAAAAGCAGGTAAACCTCTTAATTATTAATATAGGTGTATTTATATATCAAGTGATGCACTTGGTATAAATAAATATTAATGTAGGCAAGATAAGTGATTATGCAAAGAAAATGTATTTTGCAAATCGCTATGATGAAGTCGAAGCGGAATATATGACATTAATAAAAAGAAATGGAGGTAAATTATGCCAGTAAAATATCCAGAAGAGATACAGAAACTTATTGATATTTTTGAACCATATATGATTGGGTGTCATCTTGAAAATGCCCCTAAAGAAGCAATAGAAGCTGCTGAGAAATTCAAAAAGTGGGCTTGGGAACAGGAACAGTAGATGAGTAGCCACCAGTCGAGAGATTGGTGGTATTTTTATACCTAATTTTAAGAAAGTGAGGACAAGACAGTATGAAAAAATTATTTATTAGCCAGCCTATGGCAGGTAAAACAGACGAGGAAATAAAAGAAACAAGGAAAAAGGCAATAGAATATGCAGAGCTGCTATTAGGTGAGAAAGTAGAAGTTATAGAGTCTTTTTTTGAAGGAGCACCAGCAGAAGCTAAGCCATTGTGGTTTTTAGGAAAATCAATAGAACTTCTATCACAGGCTGATGTTGTATATTTTGTTAAAGGCTGGGATAAGGCTAGAGGTTGTAAAATAGAACATCAGTGTGCAGTAGCATATGATATTAAGAGAATTGAAGATTAGATTAAATAAACAGCTATAGAGCTGTTATTTTTATACCCAAGTTGCACCGGTGCAACAGAAAGGACAGTATATGAAAGATACAATAAAAGAGATTACCAAACAGGTAATTAAGAATATAGCATATCCAATAGGACTACTCACAGGAATATGTATTACAATAGCAGTAATTAGATTATTCCTGTAAGCCAGTTTAGGATTAAAGCAGCAATAACAGTAGTAAGAACACCTACAAGAAAACCACTAACAAACTGACTAAAGAAGTTTACAATAAATTTATGCTGTTCTTCAACATGCTGGCGGACATATTCACGCCCAGAATCAGTAAGACTAAAACAATCTATAGGTTCACCATAATTGTTACAATGTTGGCAAATTAAATTGCGTTTAATCAGAGAATCTATTGTTACAATGTTGTTGGTATATCGTGATAATTCTGAACTTCTAAGAGAAGAGTTTATCATTATTTTTAATATTTTAAATGTTACATCTTTCATAATCAATCACCTCTGTAATTGATTATATAGTATAGAACAATATAACACAATGACAAATAAGCACGCATAGCAATACGCTGTGGGTGCTATTTTTATGCCCAAAAGAAAGGAAGATATGAAATATTTAATTGAATATAGGGGAGAAGTCCTGTCAGGGAAGGCTCCTGACCTCCCCAAGAATAAGCTAAGACGTGGCGAAAGGCTGCGTCTTTTTTGATTGCAGAGGTAGGCTGCAATAATAATTATTTAATAAAATTTATAAAATGGCAGTATTTTTATAGTGTATTACATTATGCGTATCTTGCTAAATTTTTAATTATTAATATTTAGATAAAAAAATATAAACTGTAAAAAACACAGGAAATAACAGGGGTTTACAAGGTTAAGAAACTGTGATACTGTGAATTTACGATATATCGAAAAATAATTTAAAAACCTCTTGACTTTTGGCTGACATAATATATATAATACAATTATGGCAGACAAAACAAGGAGGTGAAAGAGATGTCACCTAAAATAGGTCGTCCAACCAATAACCCCAAAGAAGAAAGAATAACTGTAAGGCTTGATAAGGAGTCATCAGAGATATTGAATGACTACTGTATTCGACAAGATATAGGAAAAGCAGAAGCTATTCGTCAGGGCATAAAAAAATTAAAAGACGACAAAAAAAAATAGAGTGTTGCACCGCTACGCAAATGATATTGGAGTATTTATGAGACACGACACAATAAAAACTATGACCATTGTGACAAATCAAGGAGATGTACGATATATTTCAAAAGGCGAACATTTTGATTATAATGGAGCAGTTGAATTGATGAGAGAGTGTCAGGAAAAATATAGTGATAATATTAATAAGTGTATTGATTTGTTTTAAAAAAATGCTATTCTGTTGGCATACAGAGAGGGTAATATTGAGGCAGGAGGTGTTTCAATGGATGGTATATTAGATGGAAAACCGGGAATGACAATTGATGAATTGATTGCATTATTGGAAAAAGGACCAATAAAGGCAGAAAGCAATAATGAAGATAAAGCAGAAATAAAAGAAAACAAGTAACAGCCACCAGTCGAAAGATTGGTGGTATTTTTATACCCAATTTTAAGAAAGTGAGGATAAAAGATTATAAAATGTTAGGCATTTATAAAAGAAAATAAGGCATTGATGGCCTCGCCCAAAGGGGGCAAGGTATCAATGCCTTATTAAGATATCTCAATTATATTATATCCAAAATTGAGAAAATATCAATATTTAATAAGAAAACAAAAAATGAGTCGTGAAATTCAAGACAGCTATAAAGTTTCAAATTTCAAAAAATAAAAGCATCCTCATCAGGATGCTTGTTGTTTTCGTAGCGGGACTCGAACCCGCATCTGATTGTTAGTTAGACAATTGCTTTATCCATTAAGCTATACGCTCATTAGAGATTGTACTTAAGTACATATTTAACATATCATAAGATAATGGAAATGTCAATAAAACGCTTGACTTATGTACGGACATATATTAATATAATTGTACGGACAAAACAAGGAGGTGAATATATGAGTCCTAAAGGTAGACCAACAGACAATCCAAAAAAAGGAAGATTTGAAATAAGAACATCAGAAGAAGAAGAAATGATGTTAAATTATTGTTGTGAAAAAACTGGGAAAAATAGAACGGATATTGTCCGTATAGGGATAAGAAAGGTCTATGAAGAATTAAAAAAATAAGAAGTTGCGCCCTGACCAAAGTTTGCAACTTCTATATTAACACCAGAGGTTTCCCACTGATAAATATATCATATCATTTTGGGGAACTTCTTTCAAGCAAATTTGAAAGGGGTATTTTTATGCAGTTACCACAAATTACAGAAGTAAGAGGAATGAGAGTATTAACTACTAAACAATTATCAGAAATGTATGGGGTTGACCCAAAGATAATTCAATATAATTTTAGATACAATAAAGATAAATATAGTTGTAATAAACATTATATTGAAGTTACAGGAGAGGAATTAAGGCAGTTAAAAACGAGGAGTGAATTTCAATCCTCCCTTAAATATGCTAAATCGTTATATCTTTGGACAGAGAAAGGAGCACTCCTCCACGCAAAATCTCTTAACACAGATAAAGCGTGGCAAGTATATGATTATCTGGTAGACTTTTATTTCAGAGCAAAGGAAAAGAGTACAGAGATAATAAAACCGCAGGAGCCATTTAACAAGGCTACAATGAAAAATCCAATCTTAATATTCAAGGTGCTTACACAGATTGCAGAACAGAATAATATGAAAATAAGGAGCTATGACTTTAAGGCATCACCAAGTTACTTAAAGGGTAATAGGATAGGAATGAAAAGTAATATGACATTGGAAGAGGTTGATTATGAATTAGCCTATATACTGGCACACTTTTTCATTCATAAAGGAGAGGGTGATTTAATACATAACCCAGATTATAAGATTTACAATGCAAGAGCAGAAAGAGCAGCGGATATGATAATTAAGATGCTTGATATAGCTTTTGCATAAACACAATTTAATATCAATATCAGGGACACTCAGTAATGGGTGTCCTTTTTATATGCCCAAAACTTAATGGCACTAAACTTTAGGAAAATGCTGACGAGCGGTAAACGGAAGAAAGGAGATAGAGTGATGAGAAAGACATTACCTATTAATTTACAGTTCTTCGCAGAGGGCGGAGATGGTAACGGCGACCAGAACGCTGGAAGTAACAACAATGGACAGGCAGGACAGCAGAGTGACCAGAATAATCAGCAGGCGGCTGGTGTTGATTATGACAGATTACAGGAAATGATTAATACTGCAACTGCCAAGAAAGAAAATGCTGTTATTAAGGACTACTTTATGCAGCAGGGATTGTCAGAGAATGAACTTCATCAGGCGATTGCGGCATTTAAGCAGAACAAAGAACAGCAGGCAAGTGAGCAGCAGAATGTTAATGCTAACCTTCAGAATGAATTAACAGCGGCAAAGCAGCTTGCAGAGCAGGCTCAGGTCGAGCTTACGGCTACAAAGGTAGCAGTAGAACTTGGTATTAATGTAAAGACATTACAGTATGTCCTTAAAATGGCTGATTTTAGTAAAGCTAAGGATGCAGACGGAAAAATCTCTGAGGATAATATTAAAGCTTCCTTAGAGCAGGTCCTTAAAGATGTACCAGCATTAAAACCAAGTACGGAGAACAATTCTGGTTTTCAGATTGGAGCTCCAGCAGGAAATAATAATCAGAGTAACGAGGAGGCTTTAAAGAAAGCCTTCGGACTATAAGAAAAGAGGTAAAAAAGTATGGCAGTATATGAATATGCAGAAACATTTACACAGCTTTTACAGCAGAAATACGAAAAGGAGCTGTGTTCAGATGACTTAACAAAATCTAATCCACAGGTAACATTTATCAATGCACAGACAATAAAGTTACCAAGAATGACAGTGAGTGGTTATAAAGACCACACAAGAACACCAGGTTTTAATTCTGGTACATTAAGCAACGACTGGGAACCAAAGAAACTTTCACACGACAGAGATATAGAGTTCTTTGTAGATCCAATGGATATTGATGAAACTAACTTAACATTATCAGTTGCTAATATTCAGAATGTGTTTGAAACAGAACAGGCAATTCCTGAAAAGGACAGCTATAGATTTTCTAAGCTGTACGCAGAACTTAATACATATAAGGCAGGCAACATCAGCACAACAGCTATTACAGCGGCTAATTTCTTGGATGTATTTGATGATATGATGGAAGCTATGGATGAGGCGGGTGTTCCAGAAGAAGGCAGAATACTTTATCTTACTCCTAAGATGATGAAGATTGCCAAGAAAGCAGAAGGAATACAGAGAACTATGGATGTAGCAGGAGGTTCTAACGCAGTAAATCGTAAGGTACACAGCCTTGATGATGTAAAGCTTAAGAGTGTACCATCTGCAAGAATGAAAACAAAGTATGAATTTACAGAAGGATGCGTTGCATCAAGTTCAGCCAAACAGATTAATATGATTCTTATTCACACATCTTGTGTAGTATGCCGTGATAAGTATAGCTATATTAAGCTCTTTACACCAGGAACAGACTCAAGGACAGCAGACGGTTACCTTTATCAGAATCGTTGCTATGGCGACCTTTTCTTACTTGAAAGAAAGGCAGAAGGCTGTGCTATGAATGTAGAGGGAGAATAGGAGGCATATGATGAAAGCAGTAAAGGCTAACAAGGAATATACAATATCAGAACAGGTACAGAAGCGTTATATTGCAGATGGCTATGATATTGTTGATGATGAAGGCAGGATTATAGCTTATGGAAGAGGTAAGACAGTTCCATATGAGCAGTATAAGAAAGTGCTTGATGAACTTAATGCACTTAAGGCAGAAAAGCCGGAAACAGTTGATTTAACAGCTATGACAGTTGAAGAATTAACTGCATATGCTAAGGATAACGGCATTGATATTGGGCAGGCAACAACACAGGAAGGCATTTTAAAGAAAATAAAAGCCGTCAAGGAAGCGTGAGCCTATGGTATATGCAAGTAAAGAGCAATATCTAAGCGAACATAATACTATTCCAGAAGAACAGATTGAGAAGAGATTAAAACAGGCGAGCCGTCATATCGACTCGCTTACTTTTAATCGTATAACATCAAGAGGCTTTGACAATCTGACAGAGTTCCAGCAGGCAATAATCATAGATGTATGCTGTGATATGGCTGATTTTGAGTATGAGAATGAAGACATAATTAATTGTGTCTTGCAGAATTATGCTGTAAATGGAGTATCTATGCAGTTTGGCAGCAGTTGGAATGTGCTTGTACAGAATGGCATTGCTGTAAAACGTGATACATACCAGATACTTTGTCAGACAGGTTTCTGTTGTTTAAGTCTGGGGGTGTGAGTATGAGATACCCTTGCTTGATATTAAAGAGCATGTGTAAGACAGAAATACATGTAGAGATAGAGCAGGAAGGCAGGAATGTCTATGGAGAGCCTCTTGAACCTGTTATATGGGATGGTTTATGTAACTATCAGGATAGCGGCAAGACAGTATTAACGGCAGAAAAGGTTCTTATACAACTTGAAGGATGTGCTTTGATACCTGGAGATATTGCGCCAGAGCTGCCTCTTATTACTAAGGGAGATATAACGGTGTTTGGCGAAACAAGGCATATATACAAGGGTACAAAATGCCGTAATCCTGATGGAACAGTAAATTATGTGAGATTGGATGTGATGTAATGGCAAAGAATGTTAAATCAACAGTAAAGCTTAATATGCCAGTGTTGAAAAGGCTTACGGCAGCAGCACAGGTGTCGCTGGCACAGACAGCGGAAGCAATACATACGAATGTAGTTCAAAGTCAGGTAATGCCTAGGGATACAGGTACACTGCAAAATGAAAGCACATTTGTATATACACAGGATATTGCCAATGGCAAGGTAGAACTTATATCAAGTACGCCATATGTAAGAAGGTTATATTATCATCCTGAATATAACTTCCATCAATCACCTTGGGTAGATGATAAAGGTAAAAGACACGAAGGCAATGCAAATGCCAAGGGCAGGTGGCTAGATGATTATCTTAAAGATGGTAAGAAAAGAAATTTTGCTCCAGATACATTTGCTAAGTTATACAAGAAAAATGCGGGGTTATGATGTTAGGAATAGGTGATGTAAGAGATTATATAGCAGGTCTTGGCATTGCAGACAATAATAATGTATATTGCGGCAAGCTTGATAATAAAAAAGATAAGAGTATAGGAGTATATAATCTTAACAGACAAAGACCACCACAGACGGCTGTAGGAGGTTTAAATAACAGCTCTTATCGTATTAAGTCTGTAAGTATATTAGTACACTGGAATAAGAGTGTAAGAGATACAGAAGAAACCTCGGAACAGCTCTACAATATGCTTAGAGACACCAACAATAAAATAATCAATGATACAAAGCTTCTATTTACTAAAATGCAGGTTGATGGACCTGTGGATGTAGGGACAGATGATAAAGGTATCTTTGAGAGTGTAATAGAATTAGATATTTATTATGAAAGGTAGGTAAAGGTATGGCACAGAATACTAAATTAGCTGGATATAATGCAGGAGCAACACCTCTTACTGGCGTTAATCCGGTGCATACAATTCAGTTCGGTGTATGCATAACAGGAAGAAAGAGCACAGATACACCGGAAACAGTAGAAACAAAGGTTGTAAAAGATGCAGAGAGCTTAAGCATATCCGTAGATGGAACAATTGAAGAATGGAATCCAATGGATCAGGCAGGCTGGACAAGAAGACTTACAACAGGTAAATCATTGGGTATGACTATGGGTGGTAAGCGTAATTATGGTGATGAAGGTAATGATTATATCGCAAGCCTGGCTTTAAAGACAGGACAGGAATGTAATACCTGGGTTTCAATTATTTTCCCAAACCTTGACCAGCTTCTTATCCCAGCAGTTATAAATGTAACTTCCCTTGGAGGAGACTCAACAAGCATTGATGCACTTGAATGGGAAGCACAGTCAGATGGAAAACCAACATATATTCCATATACAGAATAAAAAAGAAAGAGAGAATTTGAATAATGGCAAAGACAGATTTTAAAGTAATAGACATATCAATGAAGATTACAAACCAGTTACCTATGGTTCGTATTACTGATGACTTAGTGGTAACTGTGAATAACAGAAAGAACACAATTCTTAATGTACAGGCTATGGCTGCTGAGGCTGAAAAGAAGAAAGATAGTGACAACGGAATGGGATTTATAACAAAGGCTCTTGAAATGCTTATTGGCAAAGAGGCAGCAGATAAGATTGAGACTATGGACTTACCGCTTCCTGAATATAAGGAAATGTATAATGCAATAATGGGTGTTGCCACAGGCACATATGGAGAGGAGAATACACCCTCATAGTGAAATATATTATGACATATATGATGACTGGGAATTGATAGAGTCAAGCTTCCTGTCACAGTATGGCATACGATTACGGACGGAAGATGATATGTCTTGGGCGGAATTTTGTTCTTTATTATCTGGAATAATGCCTGAAACACCACTTGGAAGAGTAGTAAGTATAAGGGCAGAGAAAGACATTAAAGTTATCAATAGCTTTACTAAGGAACAGAAAAAGATACATGATGACTGGCTTCTGAAGCGTAATAGGAAAATGGTGGGAACACCACAGTATATAGAATATTGGACACGATTACAACGAGATTTTAAGGCTGCTTACTCAAAGAAGTAGGCAGCTTTTTAATTGTGTCAGAAAGGAGGGCGAATGTCAGATACAGTAGGTCAGATAGCTCTGGAACTTGGAATAGATAGTTCACAGATAGTTAATCAGCTTACAGGAGCTTCCAATAAGGCGGCTAAGCAGGCTACAAGCATATTTAGTGGTTTTGGTAAGAAGATAGCTGCAGGACTAAGTATAGCTGCAGTTACTAAGTTTACGAAAGATTGCATAGAAGTAGGTTCTAATGTAACAGAAGTACAGAATGTCGTAGATACAGCATTTAAGGACTTAAGCTGGCAGGCAGACCAGTGGGCTTCCAATGCTATGACTAACTTTGGCTTATCGGAATTATCGGCTAAGAAGTACATGGGTGTGTTTGGCCAGATGAGTAATGCTATGGGTATTACAGGTAAGGCGGCACTTGATATGGCTGAAAATGTCACAGGATTAACCGGTGATGTTGCATCATTTTACAATCTTAGTACGGATGAAGCATATACAAAGCTGAAATCTATCTGGACTGGTGAGACTGAAACGCTCAAGGACTTGGGTGTGATTATGACTCAGACTAACTTAGACCAGTATGCACTTAATAACGGCTTCGGTAAAACTACAGCCAAGATGACAGAGCAGGAAAAAGTAATGCTGCGTTATCAGTACGTTACAAGTGCTTTGTCCAATGCCACAGGAGATTTTGTTAAGACACAGGATTCCTGGGCGAATCAGACAAGAATACTTACATTAAGGTTTCAGCAGTTAAAGGCTAGTCTTGGTAAAGGCTTCATAGCATTGTTTACACCTATTCTGCGTGGATTTAATAGTCTGCTTGCAGGACTGCAGAAAGTGGCAGATGGATTTGCTAGTTTCGTGCAGATGCTTACAGGTGCCGATATATCATCCTCTATGGGAAGTATAAGTGCTGATATAGCAGGCATAGGAGATGATGCTGGAGGTGCTGCAGATAATGTAAGTGGAATAGGAGATGCAGCTAAGAAGACAGCAAAGGATATTGAGAAGTCGCTTGCAGGCTTTGACCAGATAAATAAGCTGACAGAGCAAACAGATGATAGTTCTGATTCAAGCGGTAGTACAGGTGGAATATCTTCAGGAATCGGAAGCGTTGACCTTGTACCAGATGTGAGTAAAAGTACATCTAATGTTTCAAGTACAATATCTGATATGGCAGATAAAGTCAAGAAAGCATTAGAGCCACTTAAAGCAATATCTTTTGATAATCTGATATCATCACTAGATAATCTTAAGAGAGCCGCACAACCATTAACAGAGAAGTTATTCGCAGGATTGGAATGGGCTTATTACAATATATTTGTTCCTTTGGCTAAGTGGACCATAGAAGATTTGCTTCCGGCATTTCTTGATGTATTAGCAGGTTGTTTAGATGTACTGAATAGTGCATTAGATGCATTAAAGCCTTTGTGGATGTGGGCTTGGGATAATTTCCTTGAGCCTGTGGCAAAGTGGACTGGTGGAGTGATTGTTGATGTTCTGAAAGGATTAGCCTCTGCTTTAGAGGGTATATCTGATTGGATAAAGGATAATCAAGGTCCATTTGATGCAATAGTGATAACAATAGGAGCATTTGCAGCAGTTTGGAAAGCTGTAGATTTAGCAGAATTTCTTATGAATGCTGGCGGTGTTGTTGGAATTATAAATAAAATGAAAGCGGCAATACATGCTTGTACATTAGCAAAAATAGCTGATAAGTTTGAAACAGTTCAGCTTTGTGCTATGTATGCAAAAGATTTTGTTAAAAGCATTATACAATCCATATCAAAGCTTGAAATATATTATACTACTTGGTTTAAGGTAAATATCCTGCAATCGGATACAGTAAAAGGTATTAAGGACTTAGTAACTAATATTAAAGCATCAACTATAGCATTGAAAGATGATATTGTTGAATGGGTAAGGAATACTGCTGAGAAGACTAAGAATAAAGCTGTTGATATAGGCGGAAATATTAAGAACCTGGCTATTGATATGGCAAAGGCAACTAAGGAGTTGGCACTTCAATCAATAGAGTGGGTAAAGAATACTGCAGAGAAAGCAAAAAATAAAGCTGTAGATGTTACCACAGGAATAAAAGATTTTATTGTAAATATGGCATTGGCGACAAAGGAATTAGTTTCTCAGGCCATACAATGGGGAATATCAACGGCATCTAAAGTAGCAGATACAGCAGCCACAGCAGCACATACAGCGGCTACTTGGTTAGCCACAGCAGCTACAACAGCATTTGGTGTTTCTATGTCAGTATTAACAAGTCCTATAACATTAGTTATAGTGGCTTTAGCAGCATTAGGTGTGGCTATATACGAGTTAGTAAAACATTGGGATGTAGTTAAGGATGCAGCAGGAAAATGCTGGGACTGGATTACTGATAAATGGTGTAAAGCAGGTGATTGGTTTAAAGGCATATGGCAGAATATTAAGTCAGCATTTTCTTCATTTGATAACTGGTTACAGAATATTTTTAACATAGATTTTTCAGATAGCTTCGGCTTTATAGGCGATATAATGAATGCTTATTTGCAAAATGTTTCTAATATATTTGGTGACGTAAAGCAGATATTTGGTGGATTGATTGACTTTATTACTGGGGTATTTTCAGGCGATTGGTCTGAAGCTTGGAATGGTATTGTGGATGCCTTTGGTGGAATATTCTCTTTAATTGCAGACATAGCCAAAGGACCTATTAATATGGTAATCGGACTTATAAATGGTATGCTTGACGGATTAGAAAGTGGTATTAATTGGATAGTCCGTAAGGTAAATGGCTTAAGCTTTGATGTGCCTGACTGGGTACCGGTTATAGGTGGTGACCATTTCGGGTTTGATTTACCGGAAGTTGGTTTTGGCAGCATTCCATACCTTGCACAAGGTGGATATGTAAAGCCAAACACACCACAGCTTGCAATGATTGGTGATAATAAACACCAGGGAGAAGTTGTAGCACCAGAGGATAAGCTTATCGATATGGCACAGAAGGCAGCAGCTATGGCATCCAGTGCTGAACTGTTAGCCGAAGCTATAAGTATTCTTAAGCAGATACTTAAAGTGTTGGAAACATTAGATCTTGATATACAGCTAGATGGAAAGAGTCTTAAGAAGTATGTAGTTGATAAGATAAACGAACATACAAAGCAGACAGGAAAATGTGAGATTATACATTAAGGATGTGATGAATTGATACTAAGATGTGACAATCAGGAGCTTCCGGCTCCTGTGTCCATCAAAGTGGATGATGAGATTATATGGTCTTCTTCAACAGGACGAGCACTTGACGGAACAATGTTAGGTGATGTAGTTGCTGAAAAGAAGACTTTATCTATATCCTGGGGAGTTCTTCAGGAAGATGAGCTGGTTCTTATTAAGAGTAAGCTTGTTGCCGGATTCTTCCCAATAACATTTCATGATGATGGACAGGATATAACAATAACAAGTTACAGAGGCACACTAAGCAAAGACGTAATAGGGGAGTTAGATGATGGCATTTTCTATTATAGAAGTGCAAGTGTGTCAATTATTCAACAATAAGGAGAGCTAGAAGATGAAAAAGACATTTACAATTAAACAGATTGACAGAATTTCAGCAGAATTACAGAAGTTACAGAATTCAAAGAAACATTGGCCGGTTAAGGTTAATTATGCAATTGCTAAAAATCTTAAAGCATTATTGGCAGAATTAGAGACATATAACGCTGAAAGAACACGAGTATTAAAGGAAAATGCTTTAAAGGATGAAAATGGGAATGCAGTCGTAGAAGATGGCTCTTACAAGTTTGCAGAAGATAAGGAGCAGGAGGTAATTAAAGAAATTGGTGATATGTATAACATTGAAACAGAACTTGATGTGCATATGATTAAGCTGGAAGATGTTAATGAGTGCGATTCAGAAGGATATGACGGAACTACATTAGAAGATATTACTGCAATAGAGTTTATGATACAGGAGTAAGTGTATGTATAACAATGTAACGGAAGCTTTTAAAGAAACAATAAGAAGTCCATCGAGGACTTTTGAAGCCAGATTAAGAATTAATGGAAAATGGTATAATTCCCGATTTAAAAAATTGGGCTATGAGACGTCCAGCACAGCAGATGAAGCATTACAGCTAGGGTCGGCGGTATCTGCTAAGATAGAGATTACTCTTAAGAAGATAGATGAATTATTTGAAAACACAGAGATACCAGTAGAGATAGGTTTAAAGCTGCCAAGTGGAAAGTATGAATATATTCCACTTGGCTTTTTTACAGCAGAGCACCCACAAAGCGACCAGACGACAACGACATTTACAGCATATGACAGAATGATGAAGACTACAGGACTATATATATCCAATCTTATATATCCAGCAAGTGCTGCTTCGGTTTTAAGTGAGATAAGTACAAGCTGTGGTGTTCCAGCAGAAGTAAGTGGTCTGGATGGCATAACGATACAGACTAAACCAGTTGGATATACATACAGAGAGGTGATAGGCTATATAGCTTCATTAGCTGGTGGATTTGCATGTGTGGACAGAGCCGGAACTATTGTTATTAAGTGGTATAAAGAATGTGAGTATTCTATAGATAAAACAAGAATTATGTTGTTTGAGCATAATGAAAGCAACTTTCATCTGGACTATGTTAACTGTAATGTGGATAGCCAGACTGAATTAACGCAGGGCGGTGGACAACTGGGAATAACCTTTTCCAACCCATTTATGACGTCAGACAGATTAAGTTATATATATCAGAGCATTAAAGGATTTACTTATAGAGGAGCTTCGTTAAAGACACTTGGAGATATACGCCTGGATCCGTGGGATATCATAACTGTCAAGGATGGTACTGGTGAATATAAAATGCCGGTTATGAATTTGGTACAGGAATATGATGGCGGTATGGCTATGACTGTTACATCTTATGGGAAGACGGAAACTGAGACTGAAACAGATTTTAAAGGTCCGACAACACAGCAGAACGAAAGAATATATTCTGATTTGATATTAGCAAAGGAATTAATAGCAAAGAAGGTTGATGCCGACTGGGTTAAGGCTAATACAGTTACGGCAGAAAAAATCACCGCTGTAAATGCAGAGATAATTGATATAAAGACTAATTATCTAAAAGCCGAGGATGCAGATTTGAAGTATGCTAACATAAAGCTTAGTAATATCGAGGCCGGCTCTATAAAGACAGCAATGATAGACAAAGGCGCGGTTGGTACAGCTCAGATTGCAGACGGAAGCATAACAGATGCAAAGATAGTAGATTTAACTGCTAATAAAATAACAAGTGGAACTATAGATGCCGCTAACATCGAGGTAATCAATCTTAAGGCTGCCAATATCACGGTAGGAACAATTAACGGTAAGCAGATAGCTGAAGGAGCAATAGATACATCCAAGTTTGGAACAGATGTCACAGACTGGATGAATACAACAGACAAAGATATAGAAAATGCAGCACAAAAGGCAGATACAGCTAATACAAATGCGGCTGGTGCATTAAGCACGGCGGAAGCGGCTAAACTTTTATCAGCTGCGGCTTCTAAGACTGCGGAAGGAGCACAGCTTACAGCAGATGGCAAGAATACAATATTTTATCAGACAACAACACCTTCAACGGAGAATAGAAAAACTAATGATATATGGTTTAATACAGCAGATTCTAATAAGATGTATTACTTCGATGGCAAAAGCTGGGTATTACGTCAGTTCGGAACCCATGCCATAGCGAATGCTTCTATAACCAATGCCTTAATAGCAGATGCAACAATACAGAATGCCAAGATTGCCAATATGGATGCAGGAAAGATTACAAGCGGTTATATATCCGCAGACAGGATAGCTTCGAGTTCGATTGTAATTGGAAAACTTGATGCTGGTACGCAGAATGATATAGCCGCCGCCAAGAAAAGATATCAGATAACTGTAGATTTAAGAGACGCAAAATATAATACGGATACATATTATCCAGTATTAATAAATGCAGCTATACCATATAACGGATATTATACATATGAGTGTAATGTACAGCTAAACAGTGGTTTTAAGCCGGTATGGTCTACACACAATCAGGGCTTTACCTGCAATCTTATACTTAAGGTTTTAGCAAGTGGTTGGGGAACAACGGATGCAAGTGGTTACTTAGAAGAAAACAATTACAAATGCTGTAATAAAATGCCTGCGTTTGTAGGGCAGGTACTACAACATAGCCAGATATACTTTATGTTGCGTGGTGGGGCACGATATTACATTTATACACCTAATAAAAGTGACGTAACAATATATACGGTTAAAACTAATATAGCAAGAAATGCAAGTTACACGGTATATCTTGAACCTACCCAATCTCCAAAAAATGATTATGCGGAGGCTAAAGGATCTACAATTGCAAGCTGGTGTGCTGCAAATAATAAGACCCTTATTAATGGTGGAAAGATATATACAGGCAGTGTTACAGCAACGCAGATAGCGGCAAATGCAATAACAACAGAAAAGATAGCGGCAAGCGCAGTTAATGCAGATAAAATAGCGGCAAGTGCTATAACTTCGGCCAAAATAGCAGCAAATGCAGTAACCTCGGATAAGATTGTTGCCAATGCAGTTACAGCCGCGAAGATAGCTTCTAAGACAATAACAGCCAATCAGATAGCCGCTAATTCAATCACTGCGGCAGAGTTAAGTGTATCTACATTGTCTGCAATATCCGCAAACTTAGGAATGGTTACAGCTGGAGTGCTTAAAAGTACCAATTATGTTGCAAACAGCACGGGAATGATGCTCAACCTGGCAACAGGAACGTGGGATAGCAAGTATTTTAAAATATCCAGTACAGGAGATATAACAAGTACCAGTGGTATTATTGGTGGCTGGTATATAAATTCAACAGGTCTTAGCAGCTATAAAATTAATTCGTCTGATGGAATAAAATGCAGTATAAAAAATGCACTTGATATAACAGCTACAGATACGCAAAGTAATTTTATAGAACTTCAACGACAAGGCAGTAGTGTTTTTAATGTATCTTTTACAGGCGGTGTAACTGCAAAAGTCCTATATACGGCCAAAATAGATATAGGAAAGATGGAATATCTAAAAATCATAGGAGACACAAGAGTTTCAGGTATATTAACAGTTGGCGATGATACATATGGGGACTGCGATTTATCAGTGGTTGGAAAAGCAAGGATTAATGAAATATATACTAACTATTTTGAAAATTATGGAACCACGAAACTGAATTATATTAAGCAGAATACGAATTACTGGGCTGACTTGTACAACCTTCACGTTTACGGCGATAGTTATTACGAAGGGGCTGCACAGTTTAATGCGAGACTGTATGTGAATAATACAACGATGGGAAAAGTAGGAGTTGTGCTTAATAGAAATATAACACCAGATATTAGCTTCGGATGGGACGGGACATATCTTAGAATATATATAGATAATACGGTCATTGCTTCTTACCATTGGGGAAGTTCAAGCTGGGTATAAAAATAATATTAATAAAATCCACAGAAGTGGTAGAAAGAGGTAAAAATGTTAAATGTAAACAAATCTATAACATTAAATGGAACAAGCAGTGTAGAAGAGAATGGAGTAGCAACAGACATTATGTATATGAATGCGACAATCTCAGAGAATGGTTTGTCTATAAACCGCAACATAGCTAATGCACAGGCATATATAGCAAATAAGGCAACATATACGAAAGATGTAACAGAATTTGAAAATAAATTAAATGAGCTGGTAACAGAATTTAGTAAATAAAGGAGGGCAATAGAGATGATTAGAGCACCAAATATTAAAGTGAATATTAATTAAAGAGTATATAAGATTTTAGGAGGAAAGAAAAAATGATAACTTTAAGATATATGTATGCGGAAGCTGCACACGACAAATTGCTACAGCTTGTTATAATAGCAATAATAACAGATACAATCTTTGGCATATTAAGGGCAATTAAGGACCGTAATTTTAATAGCTGTTTTGGAATTAACGGAGCAATCCGAAAATGCGCAATGATTTTATCTATAATATTGCTTGTTATTATCGATTATATAACACAATTTAATTTAATAGGTTTCTTGCCTGAAGAAGTAAGACGATTTTTTGGAGAAAGTATTGGTATCTCTGAATTTTTCGAAATTCTATTTTTAACCTATGAAGTTGTTAGTATATTAAAAAATATGGTTCTATGTGGATTGCCAGTAAAAAAAGTATGGCTGTATGTTAAGATGTTCCTGAGTAAATATACAGATGAGCTTCCGGATGATGATGAGCTTGCAGATACAACCAGAAAAACAGAATTAAGCAATGAAAAATATATTAGTTAGTAAGCACGCATAGCAATACGCTGTGGGTGTTATTTTTATATTTAAGAAATTATAAATTGAAAGAAGGAAAAATATTATGAATAAACAGGAATTTTTAGATTTAATTGTGCCACTTGTACAGACAGAAGCAGAAAGAAGAAAGATGGCAGGTACAGGTTTTGTACTTCCAAGCGTATGTATCGGACAGGCTGTATTAGAGACAGGCTGGGGCGGATCTGCATTAATGACAAAGGCTAATGCGTTCTTTGGTATTAAGGCTACTGAGAGCTGGAATGGCAAAGTATTTAGTTCTTCAACACAGGAGTGCTATGATAATGTTAATTATACTACTATTACAGCAGCATTTAGAGCATATGATACTCCAGCTGATAGTGTAAGAGATTATTACGATCTTATCACAAATAATTCACGTTATGCAGCAGCAGTAAATGTAACAGACGCCGGTGAAGCTATTACTGCGATTAAAAATGGCGGTTATGCTACAAGTCCTACATATGTAGAAAATGTTATGTCGATTATTAATAGCAATGACTTAACACAGTATGATAATGTAGTAACAGAAAATACAGAGTCAAACTTACAGCCAGATATAGATACAACAAAGTATCAAGAGGGTGATTTTGTTACATATGACACAATATATGCTTCATCAACATCAGAATCAGGACTTACACCATCACAGGGATTTAATAGTGGAACAATCACAAGGGTTATTCCTTGGGCGGCCAATCCTTACTTAATCAATGATGGAACAGGTTGGGTCAACGATGGTTGTATTATATCAAGCGACAATTCGAATGGTGAAGGCTGTGATAATACAGATATAAAAGTTGGAGATAAAGTAAGAGTTATTCTTAATGTCGATTATGACACTGACCGAGCATTTAACCTTTACTATGATGAATATGATGTTATTCAGATTAATGGTGATCGAGCAGTAATTGGTATTGGCAATACAGTAACAAGTGCAATAGATGTACATAATATCGAAAGAATATAATGCTATTGTATATTTAAAAACACTATGATAATATACCTATATAAATAAGAAGGGAAACTGTATACCTTGTTGAAGTATGGTCCACCATATTGACTTATTATCATAGCCGCCAGAGTAGGGTTCGTCTGTTTTATTTTAATAGGGTATTCAAGTCGCTTTTCATAATTCCACATATCAGCAGCCCTCCATTTCCCAAGGCATTGGAGTTGCTACCCACATCCAGTAATTGTCGTTGGAAATGTGTAATTTATCGAGAGGTCCATAATAATCTGCGTACTGTGTCATATAATCGCAGTATTTATCTTTAATCTGTGCATAATATTCAATTGCTTCAAGGTCATCGGGGTGAGTATCAAGGTAGAGATTGACTTCTGTTAGTACAAATCCCAGTTCATAAATATTCTGCATAAGCCCACGTCTGTCGGCTGTTAAAGTACAACTGGACTGTCGGGTTGGAGTGAGGGTACTGTTGGAATTGCCGCTGTTGCACAGATTGTTATTGTAATTGCGGTTGTTATTACAGCTATTATTAGAATAGCCATTATTGCAATTCTGCTGGCAATTGCAGGAAGACCTCTGGTTCATAGATGGCTGGTTAGTCATATTATTCATACTCTGCCTCCTGCAAAAGGTTTGGATAATACAGGAAATAAAGTTCCACATTTAAGGGCTTTGCAAGGGTCATACAAATCTCCCCATTTCTGCCACGGTACATAACACATAGCAATCGCCCACGTATTCTGCATTTTCATAATCGAAAAAACTCCATATATTAAACTTATTAGTATTATATGTGGAAAATGACTTGATGCTACTATATGTAATTATATTGAATTTGACATATAATATGAGATTAAATATAATATTTGCATAACCTAACGGTAACAAAAGTGATAATAGAGCTGGATATAATAGAATTCGGCTAATTGTAGATTGATAGAGATACATTAATTGTATGCGGCTATGCTATAGGAGTAATTTCTACTGATTGTAGATTAAAGAGGTTAGGTTGTTAAATAACACGAAAGTGTTATTTTTTTAATTTACAAATAAAATAACTCAACACCTCTTTACAAAAAATACGAAAGGTGTTATTGTAAAAATATAAATGGCACTATTGTAATAATCAGAAATAATATATTTTTAAGCAATTATATATTCATTAATATTTATTAAGAAATCAGAGGAGGTACATCAATGAACAAAGCAGCAGACAATTATACAGGTGGTAATTACGATGAATTTATAGCGTTATCCAAAGTTCAGAAGACTTTAAGAAATGAACTAAAGCCAACTCCATTTACAGCAGAACATATCAAGCAGAGGGGAATTATCTCAGAGGATGAATATAGATCACAACAGAGTCTGGAGTTAAAGAAGATAGCTGATGAATATTATAGGAATTATATTACACACAAGTTAAATGACATCAATAATTTGGATTTTTATAATTTATTTGATGCAATAGAAGAAAAATATAAGAAGAATGATAAAGAAAACAGAGATAAGCTGGATTTGGTGGAAAAATCAAAGCGAGGAGAGATAGCTAAACTGTTATCAGCAGATGATAATTTTAAATCAATGTTTGAAGCCAAATTGATAACAAAGCTTCTTCCTGATTATGTGGAACAGAATTATATCGGTGAAGATAAGGAGAAAGCACTTGAAACAATTGCGCTTTTTAAAGGCTTTACTACATATTTTACCGATTATTTTAATATAAGAAAAAATATGTTTAAAGAAAATGGAGGAGCATCATCTATATGCTATAGGATTGTTAATGTTAATGCTTCGATATTTTACGATAATTTGAAGACATTTATGTGTATAAAGGAAAAAGCCGAAACCGAAATTGCGCTAATTGAAGAAGAATTAACAGAGTTGCTTGATAGCTGGAGATTAGAGCATATTTTTTCTGAGGATTATTATAATGAGCTGCTTGCGCAGAAGGGCATAGATTATTACAATCAGATATGTGGGGATGTCAACAAACATATGAATTTGTACTGCCAGCAGAATAAGCTTAAAGCTAATGTATTTAAGATGACGAAGCTTCAAAAGCAGATAATGGGTATATCAGAAAAGGTATTTGAAATTCCTCCAATGTATCAGAATGATGAAGAAGTGTATGCTTCATTTAATGAATTTATTAGCAGGCTCGAAGAAGTTAAGCTGACAGACAGGCTTAGAAATATTTTGCAGAACATTAATATATATAATACAGCAAAGATTTATATTAATGCCAGATATTATACAAATGTGTCAAGTTATGTGTATGGCGGTTGGGGCGTGATAGATTCAGCTATAGAACGATATTTATATAATACAATAGCAGGAAAAGGTCAAAGCAAAGTTAAGAAAATAGAAAATGCTAAGAAAGATAATAAATTTATGAGCGTTAAAGAACTGGATAGTATCGTGGCAGAGTATGAGCCAGATTATTTTAATGCTCCATATATTGATGATGACGATAATGCAGTTAAGGCTTTCGGTGGACAGGGTGTGCTTGGCTATTTTAATAAAATGTCGGAGCTGTTAGCAGATGTCAGCCTGTATACAATAGATTATAATTCTGATGACAGTCTTATAGAGAATAAGGAAAGTGCGCTTAGAATAAAAAAACAGCTGGATGATATAATGTCGTTATATCACTGGTTACAGACATTTATTATAGATGAAGTCGTAGAAAAAGATAACGCATTTTATGCTGAGCTGGAAGATATATGCTGTGAATTGGAAAATGTGGTAACACTGTATGACAGAATTCGCAATTATGTTACTAAGAAGCCTTACAGTACACAGAAGTTTAAGCTTAATTTTGCTTCACCAACACTTGCTGCTGGCTGGTCAAGGAGTAAGGAATTTGATAATAATGCAATAATATTGCTTAGGAACAACAAATATTATATAGCGATATTTAATGTGAATAATAAGCCTGATAAACAGATAATAAAAGGTAGTGAAGAGCAGCGATTATCGACAGATTATAAAAAAATGGTATATAATCTCCTGCCTGGTCCTAATAAGATGCTTCCTAAGGTATTTATTAAATCTGATACAGGAAAAAGAGATTATAACCCATCATCATATATATTAGAAGGATATGAGAAGAACAGGCATATCAAATCAAGTGGTAATTTTGATATTAATTACTGCCATGATTTAATAGATTATTATAAAGCGTGTATAAATAAACATCCTGAATGGAAGAATTATGGCTTTAAATTCAAGGAAACTAATCAATATAATGATATAGGGCAGTTCTATAAAGATGTTGAGAAACAGGGATATTCTATTTCATGGGCATATATAAGTGAAGAGGATATTAATAAGCTTGATGAGGAAGGAAAGATATATCTGTTTGAGATATATAATAAGGATTTGTCTGCACACAGTACTGGCAGGGATAATCTTCATACAATGTATTTAAAGAATATATTCAGTGAGGATAATCTTAAGAATATCTGCATTGAATTAAATGGTGAAGCTGAACTTTTCTATCGTAAATCCAGTATGAAAAGCAATATAACCCATAAGAAAGATACAATACTTGTTAATAAAACATATATTAATGAAACGGGTGTAAGAGTATCTTTATCTGATGAAGACTATATGAAGGTCTATAATTATTACAATAATAATTATGTTATAGATACAGAAAATGATAAAAATCTTATTGATATAATTGAAAAAATCGGACATCGCAAAAGCAAAATAGATATTGTTAAAGATAAGAGATACACAGAGGATAAATATTTTCTGTATCTTCCAATAACAATTAATTATGGAATTGAAGATGAAAATGTTAATTCCAAGATAATTGAATACATAGCCAAGCAGGATAATATGAATGTTATAGGAATAGACCGTGGAGAGAGAAATCTTATATATATTTCTGTAATTGATAATAAAGGCAATATTATAGAACAGAAATCATTTAATCTTGTCAATAATTATGACTATAAGAATAAACTTAAAAATATGGAAAAGACAAGGGATAATGCAAGAAAGAACTGGCAGGAAATAGGTAAGATTAAAGATGTTAAAAGTGGTTATCTGTCAGGCGTTATATCAGAGATAGCAAGAATGGTAATTGATTATAATGCAATAATTGTAATGGAAGATTTAAACAAAGGCTTTAAGAGAGGAAGATTTAAGGTTGAACGTCAGGTGTATCAGAAATTTGAGAATATGCTGATTAGTAAACTTAATTATCTTGTATTTAAAGAGAGAAAAGCTGATGAGAACGGAGGAATATTAAGGGGATATCAGCTTACATATATTCCTAAAAGCATAAAAAATGTTGGAAAGCAGTGCGGCTGTATATTCTATGTGCCAGCGGCTTATACATCAAAGATAGATCCATCCACAGGATTTATTAATATATTTGATTTTAAGAAGTATTCAGGCAGTGGCATTAATGCTAAAGTTAAGGATAAAAAAGAATTTCTTATGAGTATGAATTCAATCAGATATATTAATGAAGGTTCAGAAGAATATGAAAAAATCGGACATAGAGAACTGTTTGCGTTTTCTTTTGATTATAATAACTTTAAAACATATAACGTAAGCAGTCCGGTAAATGAATGGACAGCCTACACATATGGGGAAAGAATTAAGAAGTTATATAAAGATGGCAGATGGTTACGTTCAGAAGTATTAAATCTTACAGAGAATTTAATTAAGCTTATGGAACAATACAATATTGAATATAAAGACGGACACGATATAAGGGAAGATATATCGCATATGGATGAAACACGAAATGCTGATTTTATATGCAGTCTGTTTGAAGAATTAAAGTATACAGTTCAGCTAAGAAATAGCAAGAGTGAAGCAGAAGATGAGAATTATGACAGACTTGTATCGCCAATTTTAAATTCGTCTAATGGATTTTACGACTCATCTGATTATATGGAAAATGAGAATAATACCACACATACAATGCCTAAAGACGCAGATGCCAATGGCGCATACTGCATAGCATTAAAAGGTTTGTATGAGATTAACAAGATTAAACAGAACTGGAGTGATGATAAGAAGTTTAAAGAAAATGAATTGTATATAAATGTTACTGAATGGCTTGATTATATTCAGAATAGAAGGTTTGAGTAGATGGAAGATTTGATATTAATTTCGAATCTCAATGATTTTATATTTTGTCCGGTTTCCATATATTTTCATAAATTATATGGAAATCAGGACAATTTGACATATTTTGATAATGTACAGTGGAATGGGAGAAAGCCAAGAATTAAAAGTGACTATGTGAATGTTGTATTAGACATAGGTTATACAATGCTTTTTAATATTGTTGATGCAATGTTGCAGGTGTATGGATTTGATACATATTATGGAGTATTTCATAAGTGTTTCTATATGAGGAAGTCATTAGTTTGCGACATAATGGAACCAATAAGACCTATTATTGACTATGAAGTGCGAAAAGCTATTAATCTAGGTCAATGTAAAATTGATGATTTTGAAAAGTATAACGAACACTGGTGTTTAAAATATAAGAATAATTCACAATATATTCAATTTTTAATGCAGGCAATTATGGAATATAAAGATGAAATATTTATGTATATACAAAGCTATTATAGATATTTTATGAAAATGAAAAGTGTATCAGAATTTCCGCAGTTTAATATATAACTAGATTGGAGGTATTATGGTAGTTGTAAGTTATGATATATCAAATGACAAATTAAGAACTAAATTTGCTAAATATCTTTCAAGATTTGGACATAGATTACAATATTCCGTGTTTGAAATTGACAACAGTGAAAAAATCGTTAATAATATAGTAAATGACTTGAAGAACAAATATGAGAAATCTTTTTCGCAAGAGGATAGTGTTATTATATTTAAACTTTCATCAAGTTGTGAAGTACTGAGGTTTGGATATGCAAAGAATGATGAGAAGGACTTTATTATAATAAGCTGAAACATTTGAGAATGCAAACCTTGACCTTAATATTTAAAATTAGATGGGTTACTTAATATAATATGTGTATATTGCATAAAAAATAATCAAAAAATGTTACTTAACAAAGGAATAATTGTATAATATGACGATATAAGAGTTAAGTAACCTAAATAATTTCTACTGTGTGTAGATCCCTTTCCAACCCTATCGTCCATATAGTTAAGTAACCTAAATAATTTCTACTGTGTGTAGATCATTGATAGTTATATAAATGGTGGTGGGTTAAGTAACCTAAATAATTTCTACTGTGTGTAGATTTCGTCCAGTTTTTCCCTGTTTTCAGGTTAAGTAACCTAAATAATTTCTACTGTGTGTAGATTATTCGCTTGCGGATGTGGCGGAACTGGTTAAGTAACCTAAATAATTTCTACTGTGTGTAGATTTCAAGGATTTTAGGTATCTTATTTCCGTTAAGTAACCTAAATAATTTCTACTGTGTGTAGATAAAATAGGAAAAGTGGAAAAAGAAATTGGTTAAGTAACCTAAATAATTTCTACTATGTGTAAATTCCGGTTCAGATTGATGACAAGACAAGTTAAGTAACCTAAATAACTTGGCTTCCCCAATATATTGAATATTCTCCCCATTCTTGCTAAAATACCACTACAAGATTAATAGAAAAGGATATCCAATTATGAAAGAAAAGATATATACAGTTCCAGTTAATGATGCGTTTGCGTTGGATAGTGAATGTCCGATTTGTTCAATGTTTGAAAAGCTGGAGAATGATGCGGTTGAGTATGCCATGGGTCCAAGCTATATGGAAGATGACATAAGAGAAAAGACTGATAAAATGGGATTTTGCAGCCGTCATATTAAGAAGATATACGAGCAGAATAACAGACTTGGTTATGCACTTGTTATGAAGACACATATGGATTATGTCATTAAGCAGATAGAAAGTTATAGATATGATAAGGGCACTGGAAAGACACTCCTAAAAAAAGGCAAAGAGGCACAGGTATGCAGTTATATAGATGAGCTTGAAGGAAAATGCTTTGTGTGCGATAAGGTAGAAGATACCATTGAAAGATACATAGATACAGTGTTTTATATGTATAAACACGACAAAGATTTTGTAGAGAAACTTAAGAACTGCAAAGGCTTTTGTACCAGCCACTATGGACTTTTGATGAAAAGGGCGAGCGGCAAGCTTTCGGGAGCACAGTATACAGAATTTACAGAGCTTATCACTAAGCTTTATATAGATAATATGAAGAGAGTAAGAGATGATGTAGCCTGGTTTATTAATAAATTTGATCACAAATATGCCAATGAGCCATGGAAAAATGCTAAAGACTCACTTGTAAGAGCAACATTAAAAGATACAGGAGTTAATATCCAATAACATAATAATGTGTTATTTTCCGAAGAAGATAAGTTCATTATGGTATAATGAGCACAAAAGTGCTCATCTTAAAAGTTCCTTATGGAACTTTATATGTGCAGAAAAGCTGCACAAGATTTATGGTATGATATATACATTATATTAAGAAATTAATTGATATTAATAAAAGCTGATTACCCTCATTAATAAAAATGGAGATAATCAGCTTTTTGTTGATATATAAATGTAATAATTATTACATTTATATATCAATTAATATGTAAATGTAACAGAATATAACGTGTAATTAACACGATCAATATTCTTATAAGAATAGGATAACTGCTGTCCGGTTCTTGATATTGCCTCTTTAAGATCTGCATTATAAGTTGTAGTGAATTCAATATGTGCAGTTTTATTTTTAACTGTTGAATATATGAGTTTATTTAGCTGGTTGACATTGCTTATTAAAGGTAGTTTTTTGTATCTGCAGTAGGAATATTTTGCACCACATTTTTCATAAGCGGAGTAACGGCTTCTGTCCCAAGTATGGTCGAGTGCCATATCGTCAGCACTGATATTAAAATATGAGTGGTCGATATAATCAGATGATGAGCCAACAGGGTCATCCCACGTTACATCAACGTGATACCAGTGATTATCAAGGTTGACAACATTCCATATGTGCTGCTGTCCGCCAGCCTCTCCTGAAATCGTTGCATTTTCTATTCCAAGCATATCTAACAATGTCTTAAAACATTCAGTATAGCCGCTACATACGGCAATTCCGTTGATTAATGCACTGTAGGCGTTGTAGGAAGAGTCGCCGGTATCAACATAATTGATGTTATCAACGAGATAATCGTGTATGGCAATCTCTTTTTCTATATCAGATTGATTTGGCGAAATAATCTCTTCAAGTATTTTGGTATATTTGTCATAAAGCACAAGCTGGCGTTCATTAAGATTATATGTTGACTCACTTCTGTAAGCTTTAATAATAGCAGAATTGTCCCAACATTCATAAGTTATCCGCACATTGAAACCATTTTTAATGCGCCTGTATTCACATCTTAACTGTTCTATGCCGTTAATTAATGAAAGCCATTTGTTGGCATCAATTAACTCCTCATCAGTAATGAATAATTCGCAGACATTATTATCACTATCCATACTTGCAATTATAGCCTGAACAATCTCCTCAGTTGTATCTGCGGACTGGGAAAATGCAGTCTTAGGTATTGTTATAGCTGAATTGGAAGACATATTAAACGATATTGGAATTGTACAGCCCGTCAATGCGACAGATAAAAGCACAAGTGTGAGTATAACGCAGACATGCTTATGGATAGGCTTATATAAATTTTTCATATATGTTAATAAATCTTTCTATAATAATTTAGGTTTATTACTTTGTTAAATTAAATGTAATTTGGTATTATTACATCATATATTATAATTATATTACATTATAAAATAATACACAACTGCTAGATATATGGATATTTATGGCAGTCTGATGATAAATATACCGTGCATTTTATTTTGTACAGGGAGGAGAATTAATATGAGCGATTATATTATTAACAAACCTGATGATTTTGAATTGAATGAAACACTTGAATGTGGACAGTGCTTCCATTTTAATAAGCTTGATGAAAATGATTATGTCCTTACAGCATTTGGACATATGTTACATATAATACAGACTGAAAAAGAAATTGTATTTTATGATACTGACGAGAAGCTGTATATGGATTTGTGGAGAAATTATTTCGACATAGACAGGAATTATGGTCTTATAAAGGAAAGGCTTTTAAAGAAAGATGATAAGCTTAAGGAAGCAATTGAGGCAATGTCAGGTGTCAGAATTCTTAATCAGGAATTTTTTGAGACACTTATTTCATTTATTATATCGCAGAACAAACAGATACCACATATAAAGAAGATTGTTGCAGATATTTCTGCAAAGTATGGCGATTATGCGGGTGAGGTGAAAGGTGTACCTATGTATACATTTCCTGATGTAAGGAAGTTAGCCAAAGCAGAAGTAGAGGATTTGAAGGAATTAAAGACAGGCTTTAGAGCACCTTACATATATGATGCCGTAAAATGTGTCGGCGAGGGAAAAATTAGCTATGATGAGCTTATTGCACTGGATAGTGAGCAGGGCATTGAGAAAATGTGTCAGATAAAAGGGGTTGGCAACAAGGTCGCAAGCTGTGTAAGCCTTTTTGCATTGGGTAAAAGGGACAGCTTTCCTATTGATGTGTGGATAAAAAGAATAATGGAATATCTGTATTTTGACGGAAATGATACTTCCAAAGATGTTATAGCTGCATTTGCTAAGGAAAGATTTGGCGAGCTTGGCGGATATGCACAGCAGTATCTTTTCTATTATGGAAAGACTGTCAAGATGGGTGTCGCTAATAAGAATAAAAAATAAAAAAAGTATAATCAAAATGTTAAATCATTAATATATTTAGAAATAGCTGTTGACAAATTATTAGCCGGGTGCTATCTTAATTTTATTGAAATTAGCACTCGGTTGAAATGAGTGCTAACAAGCAAAAAACAAATTGCTGCCATATACATTTCAGACAGCGGAATGGAGGATATATATGAAATTAGTACCATTAGGAGACAGAGTTGTAATTAAAGCATTAGTTGCAGAAGAAACTACAAAGTCAGGTATCGTATTACCAGGACAGGCAAAGGAGAAACCATCTCAGGCAGAGGTAGTTGCAGTTGGACCTGGCGGGGTTGTTGATGGCAAGGAAGTTACAATGCAGGTTAAGCCTGGTGATAAGGTAATATATTCTAAGTATGCTGGAACAGAAGTTAAGCTTGATGATGAAGAATACATCGTTGTAAAGCAGAATGATATTCTTGCGGTAATCGAGGACTAATCAGATACAGCCAGTTTACTGGCGTATAGATGAAAAGTGATAGTTAGTTGATATCAGATATATTTTTATTACAGATAATAATGGAGGTAATAGCAATGGCAAAGGAAATTAAATACGGAATTGAAGCAAGAAAAGCTCTTGAAGAGGGTGTTAATAAATTAGCTAATACTGTAAGGGTTACAATCGGACCAAAGGGACGTAACGTAGTTCTTGATAAATCATATGGTGCACCACTTATCACTAACGATGGTGTTACAATCGCTAAGGATATCGAACTTGAAGATGCATTTGAGAATATGGGTGCCCAGCTTGTAAAGGAAGTTGCTACTAAGACTAATGATGTAGCAGGTGATGGTACAACAACAGCTACAGTTCTTGCACAGGCTATGGTTAATGCAGGTATGAAGAACTTAGCAGCAGGTGCTAACCCAATCATCTTAAGAAAAGGTATGAAGAAGGCTACTGATTGTGCAGTTGAAGCTATTGCACATATGAGCGAGAAGGTTACAGGAAAAGACCAGATTGCAAAGGTTGCATCTATCTCAGCTGGTGATGAAGAAGTAGGTCAGATGGTAGCTGATGCTATGGAAAAGGTTTCTAATGATGGTGTTATCACAATCGAAGAATCTAAGACAATGAAGACAGAACTTGATCTTGTAGAAGGTATGCAGTTCGATAGAGGATATATTTCAGCATATATGGCAACAGATATGGATAAGATGGAAGCTAACCTTGATAACCCATATATCCTTATCACAGATAAGAAGATTTCTAATATTCAGGAAATCTTACCAGTTCTTGAACAGATAGTCCAGAGCGGTGCTAAGCTTCTTATCATTGCAGAAGATGTTGAAGGTGAAGCTCTTACGACACTTATCGTTAATAAGTTAAGAGGTACATTCAATGTTGTAGCTGTCAAAGCACCTGGATATGGTGACAGACGTAAGGAAATGCTTAAGGATATCGCTATTCTTACAGGTGGTCAGGTTATTTCAGAAGAACTTGGCCTTGAACTTAAGGATACAACAATGGATATGCTTGGTAGAGCTAAGTCAGTTAAGGTTCAGAAAGAAAATACAGTTATCGTTGACGGCGAAGGTGCTAAGGAAGATATCGAAGCAAGAGTTGCACAGATTCGTGCACAGCTTGAAGAAACAACATCTGACTTTGATAAGGAAAAGTTACAGGAAAGACTTGCTAAGCTTGCAGGCGGCGTAGCTGTTATCAGAGTTGGTGCTGCAACAGAAACAGAGATGAAGGAAGCTAAGCTTCGTATGGAAGATGCCCTTAATGCAACAAGAGCTGCTGTAGAAGAAGGCGTTATCTCAGGTGGTGGTTCTGCTTATATCCACGCTTCTAAGAAGGTTGCTGAACTTGCTGCTACACTCAGTGGTGATGAGAAGACAGGTGCAGAGATTATTCTTAAGGCACTTGAAGCTCCTTTATACCACATTGCTCACAATGCAGGTCTTGAAGGTGCAGTTATCATCAACAAAGTAAGAGAGTCAGAAGTAGGAACAGGTTACGATGCTCTTAATGATGAATATGTTAATATGATTGACGCTGGTATTCTTGACCCAGCTAAGGTTACAAGAAGCGCATTACAGAATGCAACAAGTGTAGCTTCAACACTCCTTACAACAGAGTCAGTTGTAGCTGATATCAAAGAAGATACACCAGCAATGCCAGCAGGAGCTGCCGGTATGGGCGGAATGATGTAATAAGTAATAATTTGCTATACATCAGTAAGTTGATAAAACAAATTTAAGACTTACATTATATTAAAAAAGTCCCTTTGTTTATGTTTTATATTCATAAACAAGGGGACTTTTTGTTGTGTAATGTATAAGCAATATGTTATGCTATCAAGGTTATTAAGTGGATTACAGCAGATTGAGCTGATTCATATATTTCAGGAGAGCTTGGTTTATGTTTTTTAATAGAAGAAAGAATGATGATTTGTCAGAAAAGCTGGTTAAACTGGTTGTTCCGATAGCTATACAGCAGTTTATGTTGGCACTTGTGAGTGCCACAGATGCGGTTATGCTGGGCTTTGTAGACCAGACCTCGTTGTCTGCAGCTTCACTTGCCGGACAGATACAGTTTGTGCTTAATCTGTTTATAGCAGGGATAACAGCAGGCTCAGGAATAATGATTTCACAGTACTGGGGAAAGAAGGACATAAAAGCTATTGAAAAGGTCATGCCGGTGGCTTTATATGCTAATCTGTTGTCAGGTGGCATATTCACTATTCTTGCGTTTCTCATACCTGAGGGACTTATAAGGATATTCACTAACGAACCGGAGCTTATTGCAAGCGGTACACTATATATCAGGGCGGTAGCCTTATCCTATGTGCTGTGTGCAGTATCACAGGTATATCTGATTCTTCTTAAGAATACAGGAAGGGCAGCTCAAAGCTCTGTTATCAGCTCATCAGCAGTTGCAGTTAATATAGTCTGCAATGCTGTCCTTATATTTGGACTACTTGGTATGCCACGTCTTGGCATACGTGGAGCGGCTTATGCAACTGTAATATCAAGAGTGATAGAGCTTGTATGGGCATATATTGCAGTTAACAAAGACAGGATTGCCACTCTGGAGTGGAAAGGAATTATTCATACAGATAAAGCACTTACAAGAGATTTCTGGTATTACACAATGCCTGTGCTATGTGCCTCCTTAGTGTGGGGCATTGCATTTGTATTATACTCAGTTATACTTGGACATATGGGAAGTGATGCTGTTGCAGCGAATTCCATAGCCAGTATAGTAAAGAGTATGGTACAGTGCGTTATAAGGGGCGTTAGTGCCGGGGCAGGAATTATTATAGGTAATCTACTAGGAGCAGGTAAGCTTTATAAAGCCAGGGAATATGGTGGAAGAATTACAAGACTGTCAATAGCGATTGGGATAATAACAGGTCTGCTTCTTATAGTTATAGCTCCGGTTGTATCGCGTGCAGCCCCTATGTCAGATACAGCGAAGGGGTATCTTGGCTTTATGCTGATAGTCCTCGGCATTAATCTGATGGGGCAGTCGGTGAATACAACTGTTCTGGATGGAATATTCTGCGCTGGTGGTGATGCAAAGTTTGATATGAAGGGAAATATTGGTGCAATGTGGTGCTTTGCAGTTCCACTTGGCTTTGTTGCAGCATTTGTATTCAATGCACCAGTCTGGCTTGTATATATCATAATAAGCCTTGATGAGCTTGTAAAGCTCCCGGCAGTATATATACATTATAAGAAGTATATCTGGGTAAGAAATATTACAAGATAAAACATTAGTGAAAAATACCAGGGATAGTTGTTTCTATTTAAAAAAGTCAGGGGGTATGTTATAATACTTCCATATTGGATTTTAATTGTCACGCAGGAGGAATGGTGATGGCTGATATTGATGAGCTTAAAAAGAAACTTGAAGATGGATGGATAAAGGGTGAACCTTATGTATTTGTAAGTTATGCAAGTAAGGATAAAGAGAAGGTTTATGAATTTGTATATGAACTTAGAAAACGTGGAATTAATGTATATATAGATATAGAGCTTCAGGAGAATATTTCTAAGAACTGGTTACAGAATATTAAGGAGCGTTTATATGATGTTGATTGTGTTGCTATGATTTCATTTCTTAGTCTTAACTATTTCCGTAGTTATGCCTGCCTTATAGAACGGCTTGTAACACGTTCAGAGGATTTAAAGATGGAAAAAGGCAGGTATCTTGAGAATTTTTATATTGCATTGGATGATAATATGTCTACAATACAAAAAATGGAAGATGCAGTGTATGATAATACAGTTGCAAAAGAAAGTCAGAGTATGGCAATAAAGATGGTTCCAGAGGAAGTAAATGTCCTTAAAGATGTCATGGAAGATAATATTGCAGTAAAGAGCAAGTTAAAGAAAGATGTCAGGTCAACTATAGATAGTCTGAATACAGCACATAGAGTTGCGATAAGTATGCTTAGTTATATTTTTAAAGAATCAAGCTATAGTATTCAGAAATATGGAACAGCTGGTGATTGTGCACAGTTAATGTATAACAATTTTACTAATGACAAGAATGACAAAATTAATATTGATGTATTAGAAGAACTCAAAAAAAAGTACAACAATGCCTCATCATCTGCCACAACTACATCATCTACAGCAAGTCAGAGCAGTGCTTCTGCACCAGCCGTTAAGAATAATACTACAGAAGCTGACATTGAGAATAATAGAACTTCTGATAATATTCAGAGTACAGAGAATAACAATGTGGCAAATAATAACACAAATATCAATGAAATAGACAGCAATGATATTATTGATGATGAAAATAGCACATCAACAGACAGCGTTACTACAGATGATTTTGCCACATCTACAGACAACAACAATATAACTGATAACACCAGAACAAGACAGGCTACAAGTACAGGTGATATCAGATTTACGCTTTATGGCAAGGAGTATGAGCTTAATCAGTCAGATATGATGCTTACATTTTTTGCACACGTTCTTAATAAACATCAGGATATTGTGGACGAACTTCCTTCGTATAATGGGATGAACTGCGTATCTGATGTTGATTACAGTCTTCCAGAGAATCGTAAGGCAGATATGCCTACATATTTCAGAAGTTGTGAATTCTTTGAATTCGCTAATGGAAGCCATATATGCGTTGGAACATCATATTCAGTAGTAGACAAGTTAAAGAAAATGGCACTTCTGCTTAATATATGTGGTGAAAGCCCAGAGATATTCAGCTCAGAACAGGTTGAACTTCCAGCGGTAAAGGTCAGAGGTGGTTCTTCTGCTGGCGGCAAGGGAAGTGGAGCACTTGTGAAATTCAGCGTATATGGTAATGAATACGCGCAGAACCAGACAGATATGCTTGGAACAATATGCAGTTCTGTTATAGCTAAGCACCCAGACAAGTTAGAGGAAGCAGCAGATGCTTTATTATGTATTGATGTTAAAGATTATACAGATGTTGCTAAAGAAGACAGACCAGTATATTTCTCATTAATGAACAGATATGAAGTAAATGGTACAGCTTATAGTGTTGGTGGAAGCTTCGGAATGAAAGAAAAGCTTAAAATGATTGCTAAATTACTTATAATGTGCGACGAAAGCAAGGATATAATTGATATAGAAGACTATGAGATACCAGATGTAAAGGTTAAGGCGGCTGCAGGCACTAAGAAGAAAATTAATTACTTTGATTAATTGGAAGTATTACAAGATAGGAGTAGTTTTATGTTTGATGTAGCAGTAGAACAGATAGTAAAGGTAAAACCGCCTAAGACAGCAGTTGTTTATAAGGCATTGCTTATAATAGGTTGTATTGTGGCGGCTACAACCATACCACAGACAAGAACATTTGGAATAATTGTGCTTGCATTATTTGCGGTGATGACATTTTTGGTATTCCAGTATTATAATGCAGAGCTTGAGTATTCGATAGTGGATGATACGCTTACGATTGATAGGATTATGGCAAAATCAGCAAGAAAAAGATGTGGTGTGTATACACTTTCAAGAGCAAAGCTTGTGGCAAGAGCTGATTCGCAGGATGCACTCCGTATGAACCATATGGACGTTAAGACTTATGATTATTCAGTTGGTGCAAGCAACCACGATTCGGTTGTCATATATGCTTATAATGAACATAACGAACTGGTCAGGGTATTTGTATATCCTGATGAACGTATTCTTCACAGCATACAAAATGTTGTTGAAAAAGATGTGTTTAAAGTTATTGACTTTTAAAAAATGCTCTGATACAATTCTAATATTATAAACAAAAGGAATATGATAGAACGTTTATCAGATTTCTCCACACAGAAATGTCCGAATTAAGTATTCGGATTTTTTTGTACCAAGAATTGCGTTATTATGCGCATATAACTTAATTATTTTATTCACAGGAAAGCGAGGACAAAGGAAAATGGGTACAATTATTGGTGAGGGCATTACATTTGACGATGTGTTATTAGTTCCACAGTATTCAGAAGTAACACCTAATATGATCGATTTAACAACTAATCTTACAAAGAATATTAAGCTTAATATTCCTTTGATGAGTGCAGGTATGGACACAGTTACTGAACATAGAATGGCAATCGCTATGGCAAGACAGGGTGGTATAGGTATTATCCACAAGAATATGTCAGTTGAGCAGCAGGCAGAGGAAGTTGATAAGGTAAAAAGATCAGAGAATGGAGTAATTACAGATCCATTTTTCTTACATCCAGATAATACATTACAGGAAGCTAACGAACTTATGGGTAAGTTCAGAATTTCTGGTGTTCCTATCACAGATGATGATAGAAAGCTTGTTGGTATTATTACTAACAGAGATCTTAAATTTGAAGAAGATTTCTCAAGACCAATTAAGGAATGTATGACAAGCGAGAATCTTGTAACAGCTCCAGTTGGAATTACTCTTGAAGAAGCTAAGAAGATCCTTGGCAAGGCAAGAAAAGAAAAGCTTCCAATCGTTGATGATGAATTCAAGTTAAGAGGGCTTATTACAATAAAGGATATTGAGAAGTCTATTAAGTATCCTGCATCTGCACATGATTCACAGGGAAGACTTCTTGCAGGTGCTGCAGTTGGTATTACAGCCAATGTTATGGATAGAGTTCAGGCTCTTGTTGATGCAAGTGTTGACTGTATTGTAATTGATTCAGCACATGGTCACTCTAAGAATATTATTACAACATTAAAGAATATCAAGTCAGCATTCCCTGATTTACAGGTAATCGCTGGTAACATTGCTACAGGTGCAGCTGCTAAGGCACTTTGCGAAGCTGGTGTAGATGCAGTTAAGGTTGGTATCGGACCTGGTTCTATCTGTACAACAAGAGTTGTTGCTGGTATTGGTGTACCTCAGGTAACAGCAGTTATGGATGCTTATGCAGAAGCTAAGAAGTTCGGTATTCCAGTTATCGCTGATGGTGGTATCAAGTTCTCAGGTGATATTGTTAAGGCTATTGCTGCCGGTGGTAGTGTATGTATGCTCGGAAGTCTTCTTGCAGGCTGTGATGAAGCTCCTGGTTCATTTGAGTTATTCCAGGGCAGAAAGTATAAGGTTTATAGAGGTATGGGTTCTATTGCAGCTATGGAGAATGGAAGCAAGGACAGATACTTCCAGACAGGTGCTAAGAAGCTTGTTCCAGAAGGTGTTGAAGGACGTGTTGCATATAAGGGACTTGTTGAAGATACAATATTCCAGCTTATGGGAGGTCTTCGTTCAGGTATGGGTTATTGTGGAGCACCTACAATTCCATTGCTTCAGGAGACAGGTAAGTTTATTAAGATGTCATCTGCTGCATTAAGAGAGAGTCATCCACACGATATTCATATCACTAAGGAAGCCCCTAACTACTCAGTAGAGAACGCTTAATATAAAGCTGTTATTATAAACAGATTAGAATAATAGATATTTAATCAACCCCGGCATTAATTAATTTTAATGCCGGGGTTGTTTGTGCGTCAATTTTAGTGTATTATCTTTGGGATATTAAATGTGAAATATGCACAAGTTGTATATGATAAATGTGGCAAATTGAATAAACTGTCTAAACAATTAAACTGATAAGCATTTATAAGTGAAAATAAAATCCGATAATAAGTGTTTATAAGTGAAAATTGATGTTGCTAATATATGTTTTCTTGATGTATAATAATCTTACAGTAAAATTGTATGAATAATGTATTTATAGAAGGTTATGCACAAGGAGAAGAGGTATGCAGGATAAGATGATTAACAAGTATATTGCTAAGAATCATTCTGGATCTGTATTTACTGACAATGAATTGCAGGTTATCAAGGATGGTAATATAGATGATATGGTTACAACATTTCTTGATATGAATACAGAATATTATAATAAGCAGATGCAGAGTGTTTTGAAGGTATTTACACAGTTTATGAGCACTGAGATTGAACTTGAGAGAATAATATATCAGAAGGAATTTGATGGTAAATTTGTCGGCTGTCAGATTATGGATGGAGATATAGATGTATTCTTAGGGATAGCGGGTGAAGATGCTGACCTTCTTTGTGTTGCATCTACATTTTCCAAGGAAGATATGAATAAGTTTGATGCAGATGCTTATGATGCAATATGCGAACTTATTAATATTATTAATGGTGCATATGCGACTAAGCTCAGTTATGAAGAGATAGAGGTGTCTTTACACCCACCGGTATTTTATCAGGATACACAGATTAAAGCTGATAATGGAATGTATGTAGTTACATTTAATATGAAAGGACATAGATTTAATCTGCTTATGGTTGCGGATGATAAAGTTAAGCTTAATGTATAAAAATATATGTACATAATTAAGGCGTATTACAGAAGTTGAAGTTATTAATAATCATCAGTCAATTATTTGTTAGTTGATGAATTGTTATAGATATATTGCATTTGCAGTTGATTACAGATACTAAATGCTTCTGCACAAGCCGGGTGGTTAATTATAGACATATGGAACGGAGGAATATTATGGCGAAGATTTTGATAGTAGATGATTCTAAGACTTCAAGAAAGTTCTTAAGAAATATGCTTGAACAGGCTGGACACGAGATTGTTGCAGAGGCTGTTAACGGAGCAGAAGGCGTTGAAAAGTTCAGAATATACAGACCGGATATAACAACTATGGACATTACAATGCCGGTTCTTGGCGGAATAGATGCAGTTAAGGATATTATAGAGATAGACCCTGATGCCAAGATTATTATGGTAACAGCGGCAGGACAGAAGGCTAATATGATAGAGGCTCTTAAGAAAGGAGCGGCTGATTTTATACAGAAGCCTTTTGATATGGACGTGATTGTTAATACAATTGAAAAGGTTATGGAAGAATAGATGTACAATTATAGATTACAACTTCAATATGATGGTGGGAGATATGACGGCTGGGTCAGAATGGGCAAGGACTCCAATTCTAACACTATAGAATGTAAGATTAAAGAGATAATTCAGAAGATGACAGGTGAAGATATTGATATATATGTTGGATGCAGGACAGAAAAAGGTGTTCATGCACTTAATCAGACAGCTAATTTCAAGCTTAATGATAAGTACCAGCCTGTAGAGGTTAAGAATTACCTTAACAGATATCTTCCAAGGGATATAGCTGTTAATCGCGTGGAATTAGTAGATGAAAGATTTCATAGCCAGCTTAATGCGAGGGAGAAGACATATGTATACAAGATAGATATGGCTAATGTAGCGAATGTATTTACAAGAAAGTATGCTTATCATACATTTGATATTCCGGATATTAAGGCTATGAAGCAGGCAGCTTTTTATATGATTGGAAAGCATGATTTTAAAGCATTTACTACTGCGAAGAAGAGCAAGTCTACAGTAAGGGATATCAAAGATGTAGAGATAACTACAGATGGAGACAGTTGTGAGATAAGAATAACAGCAGATGATTTCCTTCATAATATGGCAAGATATATGATTGGTATGCTTCTTGATGTAGGAAGCGGACTTAAGAAGGTGGAAGATGTAGAGAATATTATGGCTGGCAAGGATGTTGTTATGTCACTTCCAGCTGAGAGCTATGGACTTTTCCTTGAAAGTGTTTTATACTAAATAGATGATTTTATTAAAGAATCTCGGATTTCGGGATTCTTTTCTTGTTACTTTATAATAATACATTTTATGAAGCAGAATTTAACAGGAATGGAGAATATAATGAAGACCATAATTGAACTTATGACAGATGAATTTAAGAAAGCATTTGCAGAATGTGGATATTCAGAAGAATACGCAAGAATTACTATATCTAACAGACCTGACTTATGCGAATTCCAGTGCAATGGCGCGATGGCAGCAGCTAAGACTTATAAAAAAGCTCCATTTGTAATTGCGGATGAGATAGTTGCAAAGCTTACATCTAATGGTATGTTTGACACAATTGAAAGTGTTAAGCCAGGATTTATCAATATAAAGGTAAGTGCTGGATATCTTTCAGATTATCTTAATAAGATGTCAGAAGATGATAAGTACGGATATGAGAACAGCGAGGAAGCTAAGACTGTAATAGTGGATTATGGTGGAGCTAATGCAGCTAAGCCATTACATGTAGGACATTTAAGATCTGCTGTAATTGGTGAGAGTGTTAAGAGAATTAACAGATATGCAGGCAACAAGACAATAGGTGATGTACACCTTGGAGACTGGGGACTTCAGATGGGCCTTATCATAGAGGAGTTAAGGGACAGAAAGCCTGAACTTCCATATTTTGATGAGGCGTATACAGGAGAGTATCCAAGTGAACCCCCATTTACGATATCAGAGCTTGAACAGATATATCCGGCGGCAAGTGCTAAGTCTAAGGAAGATGAAGAATTCGCTAAGAGAGCACACGAATCCACACTTAAGCTTCAGAGCGGGGACAGAGCATGCACAGCAATATGGAAGCATATTATGAATGTTTCCAAGAAGGATTTAAAGAAGAATTATGATAATCTTAATGTATCATTTGACTTATGGAAGGGTGAAAGTGATGCACAGCCATATATTAAAGATATGGTTGATAAGATGGTTGAAGATGGAATTGCCTATGAAAGCCAGGGAGCTACAGTAGTAGATATTGCAGAGCCAACAGATACTAAGGAACTTCCTCCTTGCATAGTAAGAAAGTCAGACGGTGCGGCACTTTATGCTACATCAGATCTTGCAACTATTGTTGAGAGAGAGAAGTTATATAAGCCGGATACATACATTTATCTCGCTGATAAAAGACAGGAGCTTCATTTTACTCAGGTATTCAGAACAGCTAAGAAGGCTGGAATTGTAAGACCAGATGCAGATATGAGATTTGTTGGTTTTGGTACTATGAATGGAAAGGATGGCAAGCCATTTAAGACACGTTCAGGTGGTGTTATGCGTCTTGAACATCTTATATCTGATATTAATGAAGTTATTCTTAATAAGATTAAAGAGAACCGTTCAATGACGGATGAAGAAGCTGATAATATATCTAAGATTGTGGGTCTTGCTGCACTTAAGTATGGTGATTTATCTAATCAGGCATCTAAAGATTATGTATTTGATGTAGATAGATTTGCTTCATTTGAAGGTAATACAGGTCCTTATATTTTGTATACAATAGTAAGAATAAAGTCTATTCTTGCAAAGTATAAGGAAACAGGCGTAAGTGTTGGTGATCTTACAATACTGCCTTCAAAAGAACAGTCAGAGAAGGCTTTATCACTTGCACTTATTAAGTTCTCAGATGTTATAGATGGAGCATACAAGGATAATGCACCTCACAAGATATGCCAGTATATATATGAGGTTTCTAACTCATTTAACGGATTTTATCATAACACAAAGATTCTTGCAGAAGAGGATAGGAAACAGCAGGAAAGCTATATTGCATTAATCACACTTACTAAAGAGATACTTGAAACTTGTATTGATTTATTAGGTATACAGTGTCCTGACAGAATGTAGAGATTGGAGATATTATATGAAGTTATTATCATTTGCAATTCCATGTTATAATTCAGCAGCATATATGGAAAAATGTATCAAATCATGCCTTGCAGGTGGTGACGATGTAGAGATAATAATTGTTGATGATGGTTCAACAAAAGATGATACATTAAAGATTGCCAAGGAATATGAAGCAAAATATCCTAACATAGTCAAGGCTGTACATCAGGAGAATGGTGGACATGGGCAGGCTGTTAATACAGGTCTTGCCAATGCCACAGGGATGTTCTTTAAGGTTGTAGACAGCGATGACTGGGTTGATGTTAAAAGCTATAAGAAGATATTAACTAAGCTTAAGAACTTTGTTGAGGAAGATGACCTCCCAGATATGCTTATTGCGAATTATGTATATGAAAAGGTTGGTGCTAAGAGAAAGAAAGTCATTCACTATGAGAATGCACTTCCAGTTGACAGAATGTTTGGATGGGATGAGATGGGACATTTCAAGGTAGACCAGTATATTCTTATGCACTCAGTAATATACAGAACACAGCTTATAAAGGAATTCGGTCTGAAGCTTCCTGAGCATACATTTTATGTAGATAATATATTTGTATTTGAGCCATTGCCGGTTGTTCAGAAAATGTACTATATGAATGTTAATTTCTACAGATATTTTATTGGAAGGGAAGACCAGTCAGTTAATGAAACAGTTATGATTTCAAGAATTGACCAGCAGTTAAGAGTTACAAGACGTCTTATAGATTCATATCTTGGCAATAAGCCTGTCAATGAAAGATGCAGAAAGTATATGGTGACATATCTTAGAATTATGATGGAAGTATCATCAATATTTCTGATTATATCAGGCACAGATGAGAACCTTGTTAAGAAAAAGGAACTTTGGAAATATGTTAAGGATTCAGATTCCAAGCTCTATAAAGAGTTAAGATACAGCATACTTGGCAATACAGTTAATCTTCCGGGCAAAGTCGGCAGAGGAATATCTAAGACTGGTTATAAAGTAATGAATAAACTTATTGGATTTAATTAAAATGGCGTGTGCAGAAATGAGGGAATACTATGATATTAGATTTGTTTAAACTTGACGGAAAAGTAGCAGTTGTCACAGGTGCTAACACAGGTCTAGGACAGGGAATGGCAGTAGCTTTAGCTCAGGCAGGAGCTAAGGTTCTTGGCGTTGCAAGACGTTCCTGCGAAGATACTAAGAATAAGATAGAAGCAGATGGCGGCGTGTTCGCAGAGGTTATAGCTGACCTTTCAGATATGGCTTCAATAGATGTAGTTATGAAAGCAGCGATTGATACATATGGCAGAGTGGATATTCTTGTTAATAATGCGGGAATTATTAAAAGACAGGATGCAATTGAATTCACAGAGGAGAATTGGGATTCGGTAATTCAGGTTAATCAGAAAATGGTATTCTTCTTAAGTCAGGCATTTGCCAAGCAGCTTATGAAGCAGGGAGAAGGCGGAAAGATAATTAATGTATGCTCTATGCTTTCATATCAGGGTGGAATAAGAGTTCCATCATACACAGCAAGCAAGAGTGCAATTATAGGCTTAACAAGAGCGTTAGCCAATGAATGGGCAAAGTATAACATTAATGTAAATGGAATTGCACCAGGATATATGGCAACTAATAACACAGCACAGTTAAGAGATGATGCCGACAGAAGCGAAGCTATTCTTGACAGAATTCCAGCAGGCAGATGGGGCACACCACAAGATATGGAAGGTGCAGTAATATACCTTGCATCTAAAGCCTCAGACTACGTCAACGGCTTTACCCTGGCAGTAGACGGCGGCTGGTTGGCAAGATAAAACAAGAGGTTAGACTTATAGGAAAAAGTGTTGATAGAAAGCACAACTTATAAAAACAGGCAGACTTTAACGAAGTTTAGATGTTAAAGCCTGCCTGTTTTCTCATAATTAAACATATTTAATCTGTGTCTACATTTATAAATTTTGTGTAAGCACATCTTCTTTTATATTATAACATAAACAATACGATAACTATTCAGTGTTCGCACAATTTTCCTGATTACATTTTATATTCTGCAATTCAGCCATACCCCAGTTGTGCAGCTTTACTATATTGCAAGCTGGGTGCTTTTGCAGCCGTCGGCATTTAGCGGCTGTATTTTAGCCGCTTACGTGTCCGCTACGGCTACAAGCAGCGAGAGCGTGCCCAGCGGTAATATAGTAAAACTACACAACGTCCGTATGAGCCTAGTACACTATCCTGCACTTATTTCTATCTACATGCTCCATAATAAATCCGCCCACATTCTTCTTGATATTCTCAGGCATATCATTACTATTAAGCATTACAACCATTTGCTTCCCATTAAACAACATATAATATCCATATTTGAAATATACAGTTGTGAATTGTTCCCATTCGTAAGTATATATTAAATTATGGTCTGGGATATCAGCAAGTATCGCGTTATCCATTAATGTTATTGTGCAGGGAGCATCTTCTGATGCATCTCTGTGCTTCAAGTGGTAATTAACGCTTGATTTGAACTGGAATGCAAATATATATATAGGATAGAACCAGCATATTGCATATATAATTAATAAAAATGTGTTGTATCTGCCAGAGGCAAGCATAATTATTGAGATAACGGCAGGAACCCACGAAAGTATAAGTTCGACAGGGTTTCTTAAAAATCTGTTCCAGAATACAATCTTTTTGTAATCATTGCCTGAAGCTTTCAGGGTAGTATTATATTTGTAAATATTATCCATAAATTCTCCTGTTCTTACATAGTAATGTGCTGCAATATTTTAATTAAGTGTTCTGCATACACCAGTTGGAAAACACTTGCAGAATGAGTTTATAAAATCTGCATAAAAACATAATATTCATAATATCACGCATAGTTTAATAAAACAATTAAAAATTGAATTTCATTTCGTATGTAATTTAAAAAATATATAAAAACAGTTCCCAAACTGGTATAAATATTATATAATTAGTCTATGTAAAACATTCTGGAGGCAGGAGTTTTGGGAGAGACTAATAAGAAGTTTGAAGTGTTGTCAGAGTTGATAGAAAGCCTTGAGTCAAGAGATACATTTCAGCATACAGTAGAACTAATATTACATAAGACTATAGCATACATTAATGCTGATTGTATTGCATTGCTTCAGAAGGGTTCAGATGATGAATGGACAGTAATTGCATCTGAGGGTGAATGTATAGAGGAAGCTAAGAAATGCGATGTTATGGCACTGAATGGTGAGAACAGCATAAGCGTTCCTATTAGGATTAATGACATAGATGCTATGCATTTTGTCATATATGATAAGAACAATATAAAGCTATGGTCCGATAATGAGGACAATATGCATTTTATATATGATGTTACAGGTATTATTCAGAGTATTGCCCAGATGAGAGTAACTAATAATTCACTGCTCTCATCATATGAAGTCTTAAAGGATATTCTTAATAACATAGGTTCAGGTATTATTGTATGTGATACTGCTACAGGCAATATTCTGTTTGAGAATAAGGTGGCGGCTGAGTCGAAGGAGATTAAAGATACAATAAAAGAATGTATGCAGGATATTCTTGTACCGGCAGAAGAAGATGTAGAGAAGACCCTTGAAGAATATATTAATAATGCTGAGGGCAATAATATTGATGGATATTATGATTTTTCTGATTATACAAGAGAATACATAAGACCTGTGGAGAAGTATAATGCTGAGTCAGGTCTGTGGTTTGAAGTAAGATTTACCAAGCTTATATGGATAGATGCAAGTGAGGTGATTGTATGTACAGCTTCTGATATAACACAGAAGAAAAAGAATCAGCAGAAGATTGAATTTCAGGCACATAACGATTTCCTTACCGGTCTTTATAATCGTATGAAGTGTGAGTCAGACTTAAAGACTATAATTAACGAAGCTATAAGAGATGGTGTTAAGGGTGCGGTTTTGTTTATCGACCTTGATGATTTCAAGCACATTAATGATGGTCTTGGACACCAGTATGGAGATATTCTTTTACAGCAGATTGCGGCAGGACTTCAGACTATAGTAGGTCTTAGAGGCAGATGTTACAGAATGGGTGGTGACGAATTTGTTGCCATAGTAATGCCTGATATGTTCCTTGAATTAGAGAGAATTGCCAATAAGGTTAAAGAGATATTTAACAAACCGTGGTATCTTATGGAGACAGAATATTTCTGTACTATGAGTATGGGTATTGCGGTATTTCCAGATGATAGCAAAGATGTACACGAGATTATCAGAATGGCTGATATAGCAATGTATGAGTCTAAGAAGAATGGTAAGAATGGATATTCTTTTTATGATGTGTGCAACAAACAGAATTCTGTAAGACGCCTTGATATTGAAAATAATATGCGGCAGGCTGTTGCGACAGGAATTGATGAATTTGTTGTATTCTACCAGCCTGTAGTTGATATTAACACAGAGGAATGTGCATCGTGTGAAGCACTGGTAAGATGGGACAGTAAGTCGCTTGGATTTATGGGTCCGGGTGATTTTATTCCGCTTGCTGAATATCTTGGACTTATAACTTCAATTGGTGATTATGTTCTTGAGGAAGCCTGCAGACAGTGCAGATACTGGAATGAACATGGTATGCCGGATTTCCATATCAATGTTAATCTGTCGGTTGTCCAGCTTCTTCAGAAAGATATAGTAGATACAGTAGCTAAAGTGCTTAAGAAGACAGGAGTTAATCCTAGGAATATCGTGCTGGAGATTACAGAGAGCTTTGCTATTAATGATATGGACAGGGTTCTTAATATAATTAATGGCATAAGGGAATTAGGACCAAAGATAGCTCTTGATGATTTCGGTACAGGATATTCATCACTTAACTACATTAAACAGCTTCCTTTTGATATTATTAAAGTTGACAAGACATTTATTGATGATATAACGGAAGATGAGTATGCACAGGCATTCATTAAGCTTATAGTTGAATTGTCTGCTACTATAGGAACTAAGATAGTTGTAGAAGGTGTTGAGGATAAGAGCCAGTTAGATATATTAAGAGAGCTGGGTGTTGACTTCATACAGGGATACTATTATGGTAAACCTGAACCTGCTTACGAGTTTGAAAGATTAAATTTTAAGGGGAGGATTAATATATGAGAATGTTGATTAAGAACGGAAGAGTTATTGACCCTGCAAGTAACACTGATGACATTAGGGATATTCTTGTTGAAGATGGGGTTATAGCAGAAGTGGCAAAGGATATTGACAAGGCAGCAGATACAGTTATTGATGCTAAGGGCTGTATGGTTATGCCAGGACTTGTGGATTTACATGTACATTTCAGAGAACCAGGCTTTGAACATAAGGAAACAATAAGAACTGGTGCAAGAGCTGCGGCAAGAGGTGGATTTACAACAGTGTGTCCAATGCCTAATACTAAGCCTGCAATTGACAGCGTTGAGATGGTTGAATACATAAAGAATAAGTCAGAAGAAGTAACAGATATTAATATTCTTCCTATAGCAGCTATGACAGCAGGTCAGGACGGAGAGTATATAACTGATTATGAGAGGCTTTATGAGGAAGGAGCTGTAGCAGTAAGCGAGGATGGGAAGTCTGTTATGAATGCTAGAGTAGCAAGACAGGCTATGAGGCTTGCGGCAGAAGTAGGAATACCGGTATTTGCACATTGTGAAGATAAGGATCTTGCAGCAAGGGGAGTTATGAATGCCGGCAATAAAGCAAGAGAACTTGGATTTTACGGAATTATGAATTCTGTAGAAGATATTATGGTGGCAAGAGATTTACTCCTTGCTAAGAATACGGGTGCCAAGCTTCATATATGCCATGTTTCAACAGAGGACAGCGTAAGAATGATAGCGGCAGCCAAGAAAGAAGGTCTTGATGTTACAGCAGAGGTAACGCCACACCATTTAACACTTACAGAAGATGATATTAATGAAGATGATGCTAACTACAAGGTTAATCCGCCATTAAGAACTAATAAGGATAAAGATATGCTTATTAAGGGCCTTAAGGACGGAACAATAGACATAATTGCAACAGACCACGCACCACATCATCTTACAGAGAAAGACAGAGGTTTTGTAGAAGCACCATTTGGAATATCAGGTCTTGAAACAGCTGTTGCTATTATAATGACAGATCTTGTTAAGAAAAATGTTATTACACCTCTTGAGATGGCAGATAAGATGAGTTATACACCTGCTAAGATTATCGGTATAGACAAGGGAACACTTCTTGTTGGCAAGACTGCTGATATTACTATAATTGATCCGGATGCAGAGTATGTTATAGACAGTAAGACATTTGCTTCAAGAGGCAAGAACACTCCATTTAACGGCAAGAAGGTAAGTGGTGAGATTAAGTATACAATAGCTGGTGGTAAGATTGTATATTCTAATATCAACGGAACAGAAGTTATTATTGATAAAGATGTTCCAAAGTTGTAATATAAGATAGATTAATTGATATGTAAGGAGAATATAGATGATTAACAAATTAGTTGACAAAATCGTTAAGACAAATGCACCTGTAGTTGTAGGCTTAGATCCTATGATGAAGTATATTCCAGAGCATGTTCAAAAGGAAGCTTTTGAGCAGTATGGAGAAACTCTTGAAGGTGCGGCAGAAGCTATCTGGCAGTATAATAAGGCAATCATTGATAATATATATGATATTGTACCAGCAGTTAAGCCACAGATTGCTATGTATGAGCAGTTCGGTATTGAAGGACTTAAGGTGTTTAAGAAGACTGTTGATTATTGTCACGAGAAGGATATGGTTGTAATCGGTGATGTTAAGAGAGGCGATATAGGTTCAACATCTGAGGCTTATGCAGTAGCACATCTTGGAAAGGTTAAAGTTGGTTCTAAGCTTTTAACACCATTTGATGAAGATTTTGCAACAGTTAATCCATATCTTGGTTCTGACGGAATTAATCCATTTATTAAGGTATGCAATGAAGAAGACAAAGGTATATTTATCCTTGTAAAGACTTCTAATCTTTCAAGTGGAGAATTTCAGGATCAGCTTATAGACGGCAAGCCATTATATGAGCATGTAGGTGCTAAGGTTAATGAATGGGGAAGCCAGTGTATGGGCGATACTTATAGTAATGTAGGTGCGGTAGTTGGTGCTACATATCCAGAGATGGGTAAGGTATTAAGAAAGGTTATGCCAAAGGCTTATATCCTTGTTCCTGGTTATGGGGCACAGGGTGGCAAGGCTGAAGACCTTACAGCTTTCTTTAACCCAGACGGACTTGGCGCGATAGTTAATAGTTCAAGAGGAATTATAGCTGCATATGCTAAAGATGAGTATGCTAAGTTTGGAGCTAAGAATTTCGGTGAAGCTTCAAGACAGGCAGCTCTTGATATGATTGCAGATATTAATGGAGCACTTGGAAAGTAAATAATTATTATAATAAGCGGCAGTACCACTCAGCAACAGACTGGTAATGCCGCTTTTATAAAGAATGGAGATAATATTGAGAACTTTAATTAAGAATGGACATATAATAGATCCGGCAAGACATATGTCATATAAGGCAGATATTCTTGTGGAAAATGGAATAATAAGCGGTATAATACAGGTAAAAGCATTTGATGTGCCTGTATCCGACATAGCTGTAGATGAAGTAATTGATGCAGAAGGTCTTGTGGTAGCACCGGGTCTTATAGATACACACGTTCATTTCAGGGATCCAGGTTTTACTTATAAAGAAGATATTAATACAGGAGCTGCGGCAGCTGCGGCAGGAGGTTTTACAACAGTTCTTTGTATGGCTAATACTAATCCTATAGTAGATAATAAAGAAACGCTGCAGTATGTAATAGATAAGGGAAGAACTACGCCGATAAATGTATATTCAGCTGCGGCAGTATCTAAAGGCTTTAAGGGAGAAGAACTTACTGACTTTACGGAACTTAAGAATGGCGGGGCACTTGTATTTACAGATGATGGTATTCCACTTAAGAGTGAAATGCTTGTAAAGGAAGCTATGCAGAAAGCTAAAGAGCTGGATATGCCGTTAAGTTTTCACGAGGAAAATCCTGCATATATAGAACAACAGGGAATTAATAAAGGCGTTGTATCAGACAAGCTTAATATAGGTGGAGCACCAGCCTGCTCAGAGTATATGATGGTAGCACGGGATTGTATGCTTGCACTTGAAACCAAGGCAACAATATGTATACAGCACATAAGCTCAGCGGTATCAGTAGAGCTTGTAAGGACAGCTAAGAAGCTGGGAGCAGATGTACATGCAGAGTCTACTCCACAGCATTTTTCGCTTACAGAAGACATTGTGCTTGAGAAAGGCACACTTGCAAGAGTTAATCCACCAATAAGAACAGAAGCTGACAGGCTTGCTGTAATTGAAGGCCTTAAGGACGGAACAATAGACATAATTGCAACAGATCACGCACCACATAGCAAGGATGAGAAAGCTAAGGAGTTCAAGGCAGCACCGAGCGGAATGATAGGGCTTGAAACATCACTTGCACTTGGAATTACTAATCTTGTAAAGAAAGGCTATTTAACACTTGAGGAACTGCTCACTAAGATGACAGTTAATCCAGCAAAGCTTTACAAAATGGACAAAGGCTGTATTGAGGCTGGAAAGATAGCTGATTTGGTTATATTTAATCCAGATGAGGAGTGGGAGGTTACAGAGAATTTTGTATCGAAAGCTAGTAATTCACCATTTATCGGACAGAAGCTTTATGGTAAAATAAAATATACTATATGCAATGGAAATGTTGTATACAAGGATTTGAAATAATTAATTAAGAATGGAGAATACATATGTCATACAGAGAAAATGCATTAATAATTAAGACTTCGTGTTTAGCCGAAGGCATATATGAAATGTGGTTAAAGACAGATAAGATGGCAGGAGAGGCTGTACCGGGACAGTTCATATCGGTATATTCTAACGATGGAGCAAGACTTCTTCCAAGACCAATAAGCATATGCAGAATAGATAAAGATAATTTAAGGATTGTATACAGGGTTGCTGGAAAGGGGACAGAGGAGTTCTCTAAGATGAAGGAGGGGGAATATGTTAATATTCAAGGACCTCTTGGCAATGGATATGATATTAAGTCTATTATGGAATATGTAAAGAATGTCACAGGAAATGATTGTGCGGACACAGAGTTAAAGGCAATTCTTTTTGGTGGTGGAATTGGTGTTCCTCCAATGCTTGAGCTTGCTAAGCAGCTTGAATGTAAGAAGCAGGCTGTACTTGGTTACAGAAACTCACAGATGTTTTTAAAAGATGAATTTGAGCAGTTTGCTGATGTATATGTTGCAACAGAGGACGGAAGTGCTGGAACTAAAGGTAATGTATTAGATGCAGTAAGAGAGAATAACTTAACAGCAGATGTAATATTTGCCTGCGGCCCTACACCAATGTTAAGAGCAATAAAGGAATATGCGGTAAGCAATAATATCGCCTGTTTCGTATCCTTAGAGGAAAAAATGGCTTGCGGAATAGGAGCGTGCCTTGCCTGCGTATGTCAGTCAACAGATATTGATGACCATTCAAAGGTTAAGAATAAGAGAGTATGTAAAGAAGGTCCTGTATTCAATGTTAAGGAGGTAGAGTTATAATGGCTAATAGAGTAAATCCAATTAATCCGGCAGACGTTAATATGAAAGTAAATATTGCGGGAGTTGAATTTAATAATCCTGTTACTGTTGCCTCAGGAACATTTGGTTCAGGTATGGAATATTGTGAGTATGTAGACCTTAATAAATTAGGTGCGGTCACAACTAAGGGTGTGGCAAATGTACCTTGGCCGGGCAATCCAACACCTAGAATAGCAGAGACTTACGGTGGAATGATTAATGCAATCGGACTTCAAAATCCGGGGCTTGATACATTTGTAAAGAGAGATATTCCATTTCTTAAGCAGTATGATACTAAGATAATAGTAAATGTGTGTGGAAAGACAGAAGAAGATTACGTTGATGCTGTGGAAAAGTTAGGCGAACAGCCAGTTGATATGCTTGAGATTAACATATCCTGCCCTAATGTAAAAGGGGGTGGTATTGCTTTCGGACAGGTTCCAGCTTCAGCAGAGCGTATTACAAAGGCGGTAAAAAAGGTTGCCAAGCAGCCTGTAATTATGAAGTTAAGCCCTAATGTGACAGATATTACAGAGATGGCTAAAGCTGTTGAGGCAGGTGGTGCTGATGCGGTATCCCTTATTAATACATTAACAGGAATGAAGATTGATATTAACAGAAGAACATTTGCAGTTGCCAATAAGACAGGCGGTCTTTCAGGTCCAGCTATAAAGCCTGTTGCAGTAAGAATGGTATATCAGGTTGCCAATGCTGTAGCACTTCCTATTATTGGAATGGGCGGAATTGCCAATGCAGATGATGCGCTTGAGTTTATTATGGCAGGTGCGACAATGGTATCAGTTGGTACAGCTAATTTTAATGACCCTCTTACAACAATTAAGGTTGTGGACGGAATAAGAGATTATTGTGCTAAAAATGGAGTAGCAGATATTAACGAGCTTATTGGCTGCGTTAAGTAAAATTATAATTTAACAAAGACTTTACATAGATTTCTTGTAGCAGTGGTATTGCATTTTACATACCACTGCTATTCTTTTATCTGTCGATAAGACATAGACCTTTAAAAAGAAAAGTGAGGAAAAAATTTATGAGAAAGATGAATTTTAAGAAAAGCGCAGCTGTAATTCTTAGTACAGTATGTATGGTAACAGCACTTGTTGGCTGTGGAAACAGCAGTGCAGATAATGGAGCAGATGCAGACTCTAACCTTAGTGGAAGCATAACAGCAGCAGGTTCATCAGCATTAAAGCCACTTGTTGATGATGCGGCAGACCTTTTTAATGAAAAATATCCAGATGTGAACATAACAATCGATGCAGGTGGTTCTGGTGAAGGACTTAAGCAGGTATCAGAGGGAACAGTTAACATTGGTAACTCTGATGTAGAGGCAGCAGAAAAGCTTGATGCAGCTAAGGCAGCAGAACTTGTAGACCATAAGGTATGCGTAGTAACAATGGCACCTATTGTAAACAAGGACGTAACAGCAGGTGGTGTTAAGAACCTTACAAAGGCACAGCTTACAGATATTTTTACAGGAAAGATTACTAACTGGAAAGAAGTTGGTGGTGCTGATGAAGCAATCGTACTTATCACTCGTCCAGAATCTTCTGGTACAAGAGCAACATTTAAGAAATATGCATTAGACGGTGCAAGCGAAGCTTCTAACAAGTCAATGGAAACAGATGATTCAGGTGTACTTTTACAGAATGTTAAGACAACAAAGGGTGCTATCGGATATGTAGCTTTATCTTACCTTGTAAGCAACCCAGGCGTTGATACAGTATCAATTGATGGTGTTGAACCAACACTTGAGAATACATACGCTGGCAAATACCCAGTATGGACATACGAGCATATGTACACAAAGGGCAACGCAGATGAAGTATCCCAGAAGTTCCTCGACTACATCACATCAGATGAATACGGCAAGAAAATGGAATCATTAGGCTACGGCGTATCATCAAAGATGACAGTAAAAGAACACTAAAAAATAGTTGTTAAAACCCCCTTAATTAAAAAGTAAGATAAAATCTTACAAATCATCAGCAACCAAAATTAACATTAAAAGATTGAAAGAAAATCAATCAAAAACACAAAGAAATAGGTTATCAAATAAGTAACCAGTTTAGGCGAGCAGATTTCCTGCCCGCCTAAACGCATAGAAATTAATAACATATAAAATGAAAATGTAAAAAAGAAATAACAAAGAGCAAATAACGAAGAATAAACAACAAAGAGTAAAGAAGATACATAAAGCTGATAAACAATTCAACGCAGATTAATCGCAACCCAGTTGTGTGGAGTGTTATATTGCAAGCTGGGTACTGTTGAAACCGTCGGCACTTAGCGGCTGTCCTTTAGCCGCTTAGTACCGCTACGGTTTCAAGTAGCGGGAGCGTGCCCAGCGGTAATATAACACTCCGCACAACGTCCGTAGCTATTAATCCCCCCGCCGTTGAATATATAACAGCCACATTTTATATGTTAAGAATGGAGAAAGTATGAATATTAAAAGAGGTATGTTTACCAAAGAGTACCTGTGGCGTACAATCGTCACCCTGTGTGGTCTTTTCGTTATAGTGCTTACTCTTGGAATAGGTGGATTTCTTGTATACAAGGGTTCAGGAACATTCTTAAAATTCAATCATTCAATCGGTGAGTTCCTGTTTTCACCTGACTGGGCACCTATAGACAATATGGAAGGCGGCGGTTCAGTAGGTACACTTATATTTATAGTAGGTTCATTAAGCACCTGTGGTCTTGCACTGTTTATTGCGACACCATTTGCACTTGGTTCAGCTATATTTATGACAGAGATTTCACCTAAATTTGGTGAAAAATTTTACCGCCCTGTAATCCAGATATTTGCAGGAATTCCTTCAGTAGTATATGGCTGGGTCGGACTTACCGTGCTTGTGCCATTTATAAGAGATATGTTTCACAGACAGGTAGGACATTCAATATTAGCGGCAGGTATTGTGCTTGCAATAATGATATTCCCTACAATAACAAGTGTGTCAGCAGATGCAATCAGGTCAGTTCCTAAAGATTACAGAATGGGTGCTTATGGAATGGGCTCAACACGCTGGCAGACAATATATAAAATAGTGCTTCCAGCTTCAGCTTCTGGAATATTCTCAGGCATAATACTTGGTCTTGCAAGAGCATTTGGTGAGGCATTAGCAGTTGCGATGGTAATAGGACAGACAACAGCACTTCCAGACAGCATATTCTCAACAACCAAATCACTTACAACAGAGATAACAGCCCAGATGGGAAATGCGATGGAAGGCGGAGAAACTAAGACAGCGTTGTGGACACTTGCATTGCTTTTGTTCCTTATATCACTTTTGTTCATATTTTTAATACATTTTCTGTCTGCTAAGCAGTCAGAAGAATCTGGAAATAAAAAGAAGGGTGCAAAGACTAATTAAAATCACCTGTTAAAGTTAATAAAGGGTGAAAATGAATATTTGTGCGCAGAAGCGTGCACAGAAATGGAGATTATATGAATAGGATAAAACGTGCCAAGGCACAGGATAGAGTAATGACAGTTATATTTTACTGTATAGCCGTATTCTTCTTTGTGCTTCTTGCGGCATTTGCCGGATATGTAATTATTAAGGGCTTTGCGGGTGCAAAACTTTCAATGTTCGGCTTTACAAGGCGTGGTGCTATAGGCAACCAGCTTTTTAATACGATATATCTTGTATTCTTGTCATTGCTTATAACAGTACCAATTGGAACATTTGCTGGAATATATCTTGCAAAATATGCCAAGGGAGGACTTATTACAAAGTTCATAAGAATATGTATAGAGACACTTTCGTCACTTCCATCTATTGTTGTTGGTTTATTTGGCTACCTCATCTTTCTTGTAATTATAGGACTGGATAAAAGCCTTATGGCTGGAGCATTGTCCGTATCAATCATAACACTGCCACTTATAACAACAACAACAGAGGATGCCATAAAAGGACTCCCTAAGGGATATTTTGAAGCGGGTATGGGACTTGGTTCAACACGCTGGCAGGCAATATTCCACATATTACTGCCAGCCTGCCTTCCAAGAATTATGACAGGTGTAATACTTGCAGCAGGACGAGGCTTTGGTGAAGCGGCAGTTCTTTTGTATACAACAGGTTCAGGAACTAACATAAGATGGGGCAACTGGAATCTTGCATCATCAACCTGTCCACTTAACCCATTTCGTTCAGCAGAGACATTATCATTGCAGATATGGGATTTACAGGTTAATGGACAAAATCAGGACCTGGCTAACCTTGCATCAGCAGTACTTCTTATACTTGTGCTTGCATTCAGCATAGGAGCTAACGTGTTAAGTAATAAGATAAATAAGAAGAACTCTGGTGAGAAAGCGTAGAAATGAGGATAAGTATGAGTAATATAGATATGAATAAGAATTCTGAAAATGGAAGCAGTAATTATACAGGTGATGATAAATTTGTAATCAAAAATCTTAATCTTCATTATGGGGATTTTCACGCATTAAAAAATATTAATATGAATATTCCTAAAAATCAGATTACAGCATTTATCGGACCATCTGGATGTGGTAAATCTACATTTTTAAAGACACTTAACAGAATGAATGACTTAATTGAGGGTGTTAAGATTGATGGTGAAGTATACCTTGACGGAGCCAATATATTTACAGAGATGGACGACATAACATTAAGACACAGGGTTGGAATGGTATTCCAGCAGCCTAATCCATTTCCTAAAAGCATATATGACAATATAGCTTACGGACCAAGGTTATTTGGAGTGCACAAGAAAGCAGAACTTGATATTATAGTAGAAAAAGCTTTAAAACAGGCTGCTATATGGGACGAGGTGAAGGACAGACTTAAAAAGTCAGCTCTTGGACTTTCAGGTGGACAGCAGCAGAGATTATGTATTGCAAGAACTCTTGCAGTTGAACCTGAGGTTATTCTTATGGATGAGCCGACATCAGCCCTTGACCCAATATCAACTTCAAGAATTGAAGACCTTGCGATTGAGTTAAAGAATGATTATACAATAATAATGGTAACACACAATATGCAGCAGGCGACAAGAATATCAGATAATACAGCCTTCTTCTTGTTAGGAGAGATGATTGAATACGACAAGACAGAGCAGTTATTCTCTATGCCTAAGAACAAGAAGACAGAAGATTATATTACAGGACGTTTTGGCTGATAATTACATATTTTAGTACCTTGTTATTAAAATATTTAAGAAGTATAATAAAGTTAATTAGTTGTAATGTGATTAATTAATATAGATATATAAATGCGAGGTATTTATTATATGGAATACGTTAAATTCGATATGCACTGTCATACAGCCGAGGGTTCAGTAGATGCCAAGGTTGGGATAGATGATTATATCAAGGTACTTAAGAGCAAAGGTTTTAAAGGAATGGTTGTAACAGACCATGACTCATATGGTGGATATGATGCGTATCTTTCATATGGTAAGAAATATGATGATTTCGTGGTATTAAGAGGCATAGAATATGATAGTCTGGAGTTCGGACATTTTATAGTTATTCTTCCACAGGATACACCTAAAGAGGTGTATGAGCTTATGAGATATAAGGGCCTTACTTTAGATAAGCTTATATATATTGTCCATTGTTGTGATGGAATATTAGGACCTGCACATCCTTATGGAGAACCATTTATGAGCTTTGCATCTACTATGTACTGGAATCAGTCAAAGCAGATTGCACATATGGTTCATTTTGATTTCGTAGAAGGTTATAATGCCTGCGAGAGTGATAAAAGCAATAAGTATGCAAGAAAGTTCGCCAAGGGGTGCAGGGTAGCACTTACAGGCGGAAGTGATGCCCATAACAGTAATTGTGTTGGTATGGGATATACACTTATTCCAGATACAATAAAGACAGAGGACGACCTTATAAAATATTATAAAGATGGCAATCATCCTAAGGTTGGTGGAACAAGATATATATATACAACCAAGGACAAGATAGGAAAGCTTAACAAAGTGCTTGTATATTCTTTTTATATGTATAACAAGATTGGAGCGATGTTTAAGTATCCTAAGAGAGCGAAAGCGTTCAGAAGTGCGTTAAGGGCATTAAACAGACGTTTTATAATATATAGAAAAAGATAATCTGTAATGACCAGAGAATTCATCATATTAACTTAATAGAACCTGTCAGCAATATTGAAATAATTGAGTGTTAGACCGTGTGCCAATAGAAGCACAGGAAAAGAGGTTAATATGAGAAATAGATTTGACAGACAGTTAGTACAACTTAATAATGAATTAATCGAAATGGGTGGCATGATTGAGAAGGCTATATCTGATACAGTAAAGGCACTTGTTAATCAGGATATTGAACTTGCTTCAAATGTAATAGAATATGACGAGGAGATTGATCATCAGGAACGTGAGATTGAACAGTTATGTCTTAAGTTATTATTACAGCAGCAGCCGGTTGCAAAGGATTTACGACTTATATCAGCAGCATTAAAGATGATTACAGATATGGAAAGAATAGGGGATCATGCAACTGATATTTCAGAGATTACAATAGAACTTTCTAAAGAATCATATATTAAGAAGCTTGACCATATACAGCAGATGGCTAAAGAAACTATGGTAATGCTAGTCCAGAGTGTTGAAGCATTTGTTAACAAGGATATGGATAAGGCAAGGACGGTTATCGTACACGATGATGTTGTTGATGATTTATTCAACAAGGTAAAGGCTGAGCTTATAGCTATGATTCACGAAGATGTTAATGCAGGTGAGCAGGCATCAGATCTGCTGATGGCTGCTAAATATTTTGAGAGAATAGGGGATCATGCGACTAACATATCAGAATGGGTTATATTCTCTATAACAGGTCAGCACCCAGATGATAAATAATAATCAATAATGGTTATTTAACATTAATTTTACATTTTACATTGAATTTACATAAGGTTCATATAAGTTTCATATAACTGTTTTACACTCCAAAATGTAAACAAAAAGTAAAGTCTATAAGAAATTTTGGAGGAAAAATGGATATATTTGGTGTATTAGCATTACTTGGAGGATTGGCGATATTCCTCTATGGAATGGATTTATTAGGTGAAGGCTTAACGGGAGCATCAGGAGGAAAGTTAGAGAATATACTTGAAAAGCTTACTTCTAACCCGATAAAGGCTGTTCTTTTAGGAGCTGGTGTTACAGCAGTTATACAGTCATCATCAGCGACGACCGTTATGGTTGTAGGTTTTGTTAATTCAGGTATTATGAAGTTAAGACAGGCAATTGGCATTATAATGGGTGCTAACATAGGTACTACCATAACTTCATGGATATTAAGCCTTACTGGTATTGAGAGTGATAATTTCTTTATAAGAATGTTGAAGCCAACATCATTTTCACCAATCCTTGCAGTTATTGGTGTTGTGATGCTTGTATTCCTAAAGAAAGACAAATTTAAAAATCCAGCTAAGATATTTATTGGATTTGCACTTCTTATGTATGGTATGGAAGCTATGAGTTCATCTGTAGAGCCGCTTGCCGAAGTCCCACAGTTTCAGGCTTTATTAACAACATTTAAAAACCCAATACTTGGTATGATTGCAGGACTTGTATTTACAGCAATAATACAGAGTTCATCAGCTTCAGTTGGTATATTACAGGCATTATGTTCTACAGGAATATTAAGCTATTCAACTGTTCTTCCTATAATAATGGGACAGAATATCGGTACTTGTGCAACAGCTATGTTATCAAGTATTGGTGCAAGCAAGAATGGTAAAAGAGCAGCTATAGTTCATCTGTACTTTAATGTTATAGGTACAGTTGTATTTATGACGGTGTTCTATACAGTTAATATGTTTGTACATTTTTCATTTCTGAATGATACAGCTAATGAGATGGGAATTGCGGTAATACATACAACCTTTAATATTATTACAACTGCACTTCTTCTTCCGTTAAGAAATGTGCTTGAGAAGCTCGCATATATGACTATAAGGGTTGATGATGAGGAAAAGGCACTTATGGAAAGACAGAGTGTTAATGAATTTGCACTTTTAGATGACAGATTTCTTGAGTCACCAAGCCTTGCAGTTGAACATTGTAAGACAGTTATAGGCAATATGGCTGATATATCAAGGGAGTCATTATTTACAGCACTTGGACTTATCGGTAATTATGATGAGAATAAGGCATTGTATGTTGGTGAGCTTGAGAGCAGGGTTGATAAATATGAAGATGAGCTTGGTACATATATTATGAAGATAAGTACCAAGATACTTAATAAAGATGACTCAGAGACACTTAATATGATGCTTCACAGCATAGGCGATTTTGAAAGAATATCAGACCACGCCTGTAATCTGTGCGACTCTGCAAGAGAATTGCATAATAAGCAGATGGAATTCTCACCTAAAGCTAAGACGGAGTTAGATATATTATGTTCGGCAGTAAGAGAGGTTGTAGATATATCCTTTGATTCCTTTAAGACTAATAATATTAAAGAAGCAGATAAAGTTGAACCATTAGAAGAACTTATTGATACATTAACAGTTGAGCTTAAAGCTAGACATATAAGAAGATTAAGAGAAGGAAAATGTACTATTGAACTGGGATTTGCACATTCAGATATTCTTAATAATCTTGAGAGAGTGTCAGACCATTGTTCTAATATAGCAGTAGATGTTATCCAGTCAGATAAGGAAAATTTTGATACACACGAATATCTTGATGCAATGAAGAACAGGGATAACCAGCAGTTTGCAAGAGAATATAAAGAATACAAGGAAAAATACAGACTTCCAGAAACTAGAAAATTTGTGTAAAGCGTAGATATCAGCGGATACATTTTGTATAATTTTTTAAAGATAAAATGTATTAATATGCTGAAATCTGTCGCAGAAATCGAGGATATTATGGCATATGTATATGTTGTTGAAGATGATAAAAATATAAGCGAGATTGAAAGCTTTGCTTTAAAGAATGCAGGGCATACAGTTGTTGAGTGTGCAAGCGGCAAAGAATTTCATAAGCTTATGAGAGACAGAATACCAGATATGATACTTCTTGATGTTATGCTTCCAGATGAAGATGGATTAGAGATATTAAGAAAGATAAGACAGACTCCAGAGACAAGAAGAGTTCCTGTTATAATGGTTACAGCTAAGACAACAGAGCTTGATAAAGTTAAAGGACTTGACCTTGGAGCTGATGATTATATAACCAAACCATTTGGAATTATGGAATTAATATCAAGAGTTAAAGCACTTCTTAGAAGGACAGGAAGTTCTGATGAAGAGAAGCTTATAGGAATTGGAAGTCTTTTTATTGATGATGAAAAACGAGTTGCATATGTCGATGATAAACCTGTTGAGCTTACTTATAAAGAGTATGAATTATTAAAATATCTTGCACTTAACCGTGGAATTGTCTTGACAAGGGATAATATAATGGACAGAATATGGAGTACAGATTACGAGGGCGAGTCAAGAACTCTTGATGTTCATATCAAGACATTAAGACATAAGCTTGGTACGGCTGGTAATTATATAAAGACTGTCCGTAATGTAGGATATTTTATGGATGATGAGGCCAAATAATGAAAAAAAGAATTAATCTTTTGTATATGATAATGGCACTTGTTACTATTGTGGCATCTGTATCTATAGCGTGTACTGTGTTCTACAATGTACTAAAGCATGAAGTGCTTGAAGATATGCACAATTACATAGATGTGTTTATTGGTGCAGATGCCTGGGGAATGGTAACAGACCCTGACAATATAGTTGAACAGAAGGTAATTGATAATTACGATGGAAATCTTAGAATAACATTTATTAATTCACAGGGTTATGCGGTAGTCGATACACTTGTTGATATTGATAAAATGGAAAATCATAACGAACGTCCTGAGGTTGTTGCGGCTAGACGGAATGGTTATGGATGTGACATAAGAAGGTCCGTAACACTTAATAAGAATTCTTATTATTATGCAGTTGCACTTGATAATGGATATGTGCTAAGAGTTTCAAGGGAAGTAAGCAGTATGACGAGTATTATGACAAGTATGCTCCCTGTTATAATTGTGTTATGTGTAATTCTCTTTATAATCTGTATGATAAGTTCACATTTTCTGACAAAAAGCATTGTCGAGCCGATTGAGTATCTTGCCAATAATATGGATGCTTCGGAGTCGGTTAAAGTGTATAAGGAGCTTGTTCCATTTGTCACAACTATTAAAAGGCAGCACGAGGATATTATGCGCAATGCCAATATGAGGCAGGAATTCACGGCAAATGTTTCGCACGAATTAAAGACACCGCTGACATCAATATCAGGCTATTCTGAGCTTATTGAAAGTGGTATGGCGGCAGGTGATGATGCCAAGAGATTTGCAGGTGAAATACATAAAAGCTCACAAAGACTTCTCTCGCTTATCAATGATATTATAAGGATATCAGAGCTTGATGCCATATCGACAGAAGAAATATTCGAGACAGTTAATCTGTATGAAACAGCCAGGTCAACGGTGCAGATGCTTGAGATAAGTGCACAGAAGCACAGCATTATTATTGATGTTACAGGAAGTGATGTTAATATTACTGCTGATAAGCAGATGCTTGAGGAGCTTATATATAACCTGTGTGATAATGCGATACGTTACAATAATCCGGGTGGAAAGGTTAAGGTATCTGTGTATACAAGACAGAATAATGGTGTGACTGAAAATGTTCTTGAAGTAGCGGATAACGGTATAGGAATACCTAAGGAACATCAGGACAGGATATTTGAAAGATTTTACAGAGTTGATAAGAGCAGGTCAAAATCTACTGGTGGTACAGGACTTGGGCTTGCGATTGTAAAGCATATAGTAGCCAAACACCATAATGCACATATAGAGCTTGAAAGTGAATTAGGAAAGGGAACTACTATAAGAGTTGTATTTGCTGATAATATGACAGTATAGGCAGTATACTGATTTGATATTAGTAGGTATCAAAGTCGGGGCTTTTGACCCCGGCATCATTATATAATTAAATATACAAATATTGTAGTTAAAGTATGTAAATATTGCAGTTAAATATGTAAATAAAGGTTGACGTTCGCTTATTAATTGATTATCTTATACGAGGTAAGTTAGTTAAGAAATGGAGCGTCAATTTTTATGAGTAAATTATTAGCAGATAAAAAGAAATTATTTGATATTGATAAGGATAATCTGATGTTTCACAATAAAGCACTGTTTGCACTTCTTATACCAATAGTTGTCGAACAGCTGCTTAACTCATTTATGGGTATGGTGGATACTATGATGGTAAGTAACCTTGGAAGCCAGGCAATATCGGGTGTATCGCTTGTTGACTCGGTTAATAACCTTATCGTACAGTTATTTTCTGCTATGGCTACAGGTGCGGCAATTATATGTTCACATTATATAGGAATGAAAGACCGTGAGGGTGCTAATAAGGCGGCAAGACAGGTTGTGCTTACAGTTGCCACAATAGCAGTTGTCATAACAATAGCAGGACTTATATTAAGAAGACCTCTTTTAAGTTTTATATTTGGTAAGGTAGAACCTGAGGTTATGAGCAATGCAGTAACATACTTTCTGTATACAGCGTTAAGTTATCCATTTCTTGCGTTGTTTAGTGCAGGCTCAGCGATATTCAGATCGTGTGGTAATTCAAGATATCCTATGATGGTATCAGTAATCTCTAACGTAATAAATGTATGTGGAAATGCACTTCTTATGTTCGTATTTAATATGGGAGTTGCAGGTGCAGCTATATCAACACTTGTATCAAGAGTGTTCTGTATGGTTGTTATATTTATTGCATTATCCAAGCCAAAGATAGATATAGTAGTATCAGAATATCATAAGATAAGACCTGATTATAAGCTTATAGGCTCGATACTTGCGATAGGTGTTCCGTCAGGAATTGAGAACAGTATGTTCCAGTTCGGTAAGCTTGCAATCCAGTCAACAGTATCAACTATGGGAACAGCGGCTATTGCGGCACAGGCTATGACTAATATATTAGAAAATGTTAATGGTGTCTTTGGAATAGGTGTTGGTATATGCCTTATGACTGTTGTAGGACAGTGTCTTGGAGCAGGAAGAAAAGAAGAAGCCAAGTATTACATAGTCAAATTGTGCGGAATAGCAGAGATAGGAATTATTGTATCTTGTATTATCGTGTATGCACTTGTACGTCCTATAACGATTCTTGGTGGAATGGAGACAGACAGTGCAAGAATGTGTATAGAGATGGTTGGTGCGATAACAATATATAAGCCAATTGCGTGGGTATTCTCATTCGTTCCAGCATACGGAATGAGAGCGGCAGGAGATGTAAAGTTCTCAATGATAACATCAATGACAACTATGTGGTGTTGCAGGGTTGCATTGTGTATTGGTCTTGTTAAGGTATTCAATATGGGACCAATGGCAGTGTGGTATGGTATGTTCGCAGACTGGACAGTAAGAGGAATAGTCTTTGTAAGCAGATACTTTAGCGGTAAGTGGATTAAGAAGGTTATATAGTATATAGCATATGGAATGGGCATTTAATACAATGATAAAATTGTTAAAAGATTAAATGGTAAATTAATAAAGATTAACGGTTAAAATTATATATAATACCGGTTGACAAATGGAAATTCACCTCCTATACTTTAATTAAAGTAACTTATAGACATTAGACCTATTATACGGAGGTGCTGCATATGACTATTCAGGAGATGAAGGATAAGAAGAAAGAGAAAGGGTATACATATGCGCAGATGGCTGAGTTATCGGGAGTACCCTTAGGAACAATACAGAAGATATTTTCTGGTGAAACAGAAAGTCCACGATATGATACGCTTCTGGCACTTGAACAGATTTTTACAGAGCAATCTGTAGTGTGCGAGGCTGCGGCTTCTTATAAGACTGACAGGAATGGAAGTTATACGCTTGATGATTATTATGCCCTTCCAGAGGATCAGAGAGTTGAGTTAATTGATGGATATTTCTATACAATGCTGTCTCCTACATTCGGACATCAGTCAATTGCAGGGGAAATACACCGTCAGATTGCGAATTATATTATGGAGCATAACGGAAGCTGCCGGCCATTTATTGCACCGGTAGATGTACAGCTTGACTGCGATAATAAGACAATGGTTGAGCCAGATGTTGGCATAATATGTGACCCTTCCAAGATTAAGAGATTTGGAATATATGGAGCACCGGATTTTGTTCTTGAAGTAATATCTCCATCTACTAAGAAAAGGGACTATGCCCTTAAGCTGTCAAAGTATATGGAAGCTGGTGTCCGTGAATATTGGATAGTGGATTTCGTGCAGGCGAAGATACTTGTATATTATTTTGAAGGTGACAATTATCCAGTTATATATGGATTTGACAAGCCAGTTCCAGTGAATATCTATGGTGGTGACCTTACTATAGACTTTTCTAATATTGCTAAGTGGCTTGAGGAAGGGATGGAATAAGGAAAGTGCCGATAAAAAGTGCCGATAAAAAGTGCCGATAAAAAGTGCCGATAAAAAAGTGCCGATAAAAAAGTGCCGATAAAAAAGTGCCGATAAAATTCGAGAGAAATAAAAATATAAGCTGTAAGTGCCAAATCATCTTAGCACTTACAGCTTATTGTTATGTATACATTTAATTAATGAACATAATTAATGGACATTAAATGCCTTAATTCCAGGATATACGGCTGAGTCACCGAGTTCTTCTTCAATTCTAAGTAACTGGTTATACTTAGCAACACGTTCTGAATGATAAAGAGGAATATCAAGAGCAATGCTTGCAGCTTTACAGCAGGCGATTGATGCAGCAAGTATTGCATTAGCACCAAGCTTAGATTTATCCTTAGTTCCGTCAGCTTTTATTATAGCAGCATCAACAGCATATATATCAGACGCATCAAGACCTACAAGTGTATCATTGATAATTGTATTAATATTATCAACAGCCTTTGTAACTCCTTTGCCTAAATATCTTGACTTATCACCATCCCTTAACTCAAGAGCCTCAAATTCACCAGTTGAAGCACCAGACGGAGCAGTACCACGACCAACAGTTCATATGGGTGTTTAGATACAGAATTTATTCTGAATAGCACTGATTAAATACCAAATAACACATCTCAATTGAAAGTGTATAGTCATTGTGATACATTTTATTTATAAATAAAGAAATGAGGATTAGTATGAAAACAGTAGAGATAGCAGTATGCGATGATGAACAAGTGCATATAGACAGAATTGTTAAATATATAGAGGTATATTCGGAAGAATCTGAAATAAATATTAATATAACATCATATAATTCAGGAATGGCATTGTTGAAGGATATAGAAAATGATGATTTAAAGTATGATATTATATTTCTTGATGTTGAAATGCCAGAAATTAATGGAGTAGATATAGCAAGGCAGATACGTAAAATTACACAAGATGTAATAATATGTTTTGTGACGAGTTTTGATAAATACGCAATACAAGCTTATGGTGTTGAAGCATTAGCATATGTTGTAAAACCAGTTGCATATGCTGAATTGAAAAGAGTGCTGTCAAGAGCTGTTGTATTGGTGCAATATACATTTGATTATAAGGAAGCAGAGGAACGATACATAGAGGTTCCTGTTTCGAGAAATACCCGAATAGTAGACGTAAGGACTATACAGTATATTGAAAAACGAAGAAATCAATGCGTTTTACATTGTACAGATGCAGAGATAACGTGTTATGAAACATTAAAGAAGATTTGTAGTAAGTTAGATCAAAATATATTTATATATGTGCATCAAGGGTATATAGTCAATTTTGATGCAATAAAAGAAGTTAAAGAAAATGTGGTATGTCTTGGGGATGGCGTTGAAGTGCCACTAAGCAGAAGTCATTATAAAGAAGTGAAGAATAGGCATATGAGTAAAATAAGAAAGCTGCTTGAAGAAAGAAAAATGTAGAGATAACACTATTGTTAATTACAGATAATAATTAAATACTATTATCTGTAATTAGGAATAAGTATATCAACAATGAAGGTAGTATCATTGTAGTTAATATCAATTGTGCCACCGTATTTATTAACATTATTCGTAACACTAATAAGACCTAATCCGTGCAAAGGATTAGCCTTAGAGCCAGAAGAAGGTTTGCTGGAGATAAAGCGACCTTCTCTTTTTTTGATTTTTTCGTGGTGATTATTTTCACAATGTATTGCCAGATATGTATCTGCCTGTTTAATAGCAAGATTAATATATCCGTTATCGAGTTTTGAAGCGGCAGTTATAGCATTATCTAATATATTTCCAAGCACTGTTATGAGAGTAAAGTCATTTATATAGATGTTGTTAAAATCTAACTGTGTATCAAATGCTATTTTATTATCATCACATATGAGCTTTTTAGAGTTAAGAAGTGCTGATATGGTAGATGAAGTGGAAGATATAGTCTGAGTCTGGTTAAGTTCATCAGTTATCTTATGTATGTAATCGTGAATTTGTTTATTTTTACCATCAGCAGACAAACTGTCAATAATAAGAAGGTGATTTTTCATATCGTGTCTTAATGTGTGGAGTTGTTGTAATTTATCGTCAATCTGAGAATTATATTCAGATTCCATAGCAGCTTTTTCAATTTGAATTTTATTCATAGCATTTTCTTCAAGAGTAATTGCAATTCTACTATAAGTAGTAAGACAAAATATGATTATTAGCGCGATTAATATAAAAAACATAGGAATAAGCATCTGTGAATTAAGTATTGTTGGTTCAGTGAGAATAGGTGCTATTGATAAAGTGATGATAGTTGCAATTGATATAAAATCATATAGAAATATGTAGGGTTTTGCTGTACTTAATGATTTGATTTTTTTAGTATTAAAATATATACAGGCAATGATATAAGAAATGATAATACCAGAAGTCGAATTATAATGTGTGTAAAGTTGATTTGAAGCAATTTGTAATAAATCTCTAAAAAATAATGCATGCAGTAATATAATTATAAATGTAGAAATATAATCATACATAAAATATTTAATGGCAGTAATGAGGCGTTTGATAAGTGCTCCGTTGCAGCTTACTAAAATATAGGCAAGTATAATAATATTTAATATATATACGAACCAGTTAGGAAAAGTTATTATTGCATAGTATATTCTAAATGTTAAAAAAATAGGTCTGAGTATGTGTTTATAATATGATTTATAACCGTGATTTTTAATAAACAAATCGATAATTAGAAAATCAAAGAAATTCTCAATTGTGTCAAAAAATATATTGTAAAAATTCATAAATCCCCCCTGTAGTAACAATATTATTATACAGAATATAAAAATTAAGTCAATTTTTACCAAATAGCACAGTTTAAATACCAAATAGCACATGTTTATTGCATTAGAAATATAGAAGTGATATGTTTGCTGAGAAAGGAGATGATATATATGAATTATAAAAAGCAATTAAAAGAAATGTCAGAATTGGAACAAATAAACATAGTTGGTGGAAGTTCAAAAGGAAAAGTAACATATTGGAAAAATGTTTATGATGTATTGTTAGATTTGTTTGGAATGAAGTAAAAATAGTTCTTAAAAATTATAATCCCATTTATAGATACATATAGGGGTATAAGTCTAAAGAATTTGTAAGATAGTTATAAATCAGATTTGCAAAAAGCAAACTGTTTTATATATAAAGGGAAATTTTGATAAATTGCGCAAAATATCAAATTTTTTAATGGTTAATGCTTATAAAAAGTACCTAGGTAGAGATTATCACTTTTTATATAAGTGTAAAAAATATATAACAAAGGAGATTTATTAAAATGGAATTAACAATGAGCAATGGGTTATGTGAAATGAGTGTAAATGAAATTCTGTTACTTGATGGAGGAGAATGGAGTTGGAGTTGGAGTGATTTTGGAGCTTCAACAGCAGGTAATTGTGTAGGAGGTGCAGCGGCAGGAGGAGTCACAGCGGCATGCACAGGAGGAACATTTTGGCCTGCTGTAGGAGTTGGAGCTCTTGGAGGAGCTGTATGGGGAGCAGGAAGCTATTCAGTAGGACAGCTTTGGAAAGGATTATTTGGATAATATTAAGTTATATCTAATTAGTTATTAAATTTTTTGCAATACTGTGGATTGTAAAAATTGTTATTTGATTAATTATCAAAACAACCCACAGTATTGTATTTTAAATTTATTGCATATATATAAAGTAATTATATGGAGGATACTTTAAATGAGATGTACAAACTGTCAAAGTCAACAAATGGTTAAAATGGCTCTTATAGCAAATCAGATTTGGAAGATAAAAGTTGTTAATGAGATTAAGAAAAATAAGTATGATAAAAAATCTGAAAAAGGAATAAATGCATATTTATGTGAAGAATGTGGACATATAGATTTATGGTTAGAGGATAATAAAAATGAATAAAAGATACAAATATTGCTTGAGTAGTATAAATGCATTTTGTGGCGTGCTTAGTATTATGTTGTTAGTAGATTATAATAGAATTCTTATAATATTAATTATATTAGTATTATTTGTGGTTAATGTTTATTTATTAAAAAAATAAAAACTTGAATTTGATTAAATAGTTGCATATATATTTATAGAAAAATAGGTTTTGATAAAATGTTTACTGATGAATATTACCAATTAAGGTTTAAATTGTATCAGCGATTGGAGTGCTAGACAAATGAGATATTTTTGTGTAAAACAACACGACATAACAGACTGTGGGGCAGCCTGTCTTGCAACAATTTGCAAGCAAAATGATTATAAAATTGGAATTACCAGAATTCGTGAAGTTGCCGGAACAGATAAGCAAGGAACGAATGTCTATGGAATAATAAAAGCCGCAGAAACATTAGGTTTTAGTGCTAAAGGTGTAAAAGGAGATAAAGAAGCATTTTTTTCAGAGTTTCCATTACCTTGCATTGCACATGTAATAATGGATGGCAATTTATTGCACTATGTAGTTATACATAAAATAACAAAAAAACAAGTTGTTATTGCTGATCCGGGAGCAGGCATTGTAAAACTTACACCAGAGGAGTTCTTTGGAGATGTTCATAAGGAGGGAAAACCACCAAAATATCAGTGGAGTGGAGTACTAATACTTCTTGTGAAATCAGAAAGTTTTCAGACAGGAGATGAAACTAAAGGTTTATTTCAGAGATTTATACATTTATTATTACCACAGAAAAAATTGATAATTCATATATTTATAGCTTCACTTATATATACAATATTAGGCATATTAGCAGCATTTTATTTTAAAGTTTTAGTAGATGATATTTTACCAGACAGCTTGATGAAAACACTCACAACATTGTCAATTGGAATAATTGTATTGAATATTTTTAAAGTTATTTTAAATGCTTTTAGAACACACCTTCTATTATATTTAAGTCAGAAACTTGATATAGCATTATTATTAGGATATTACAGACACGTTTTGGAACTTCCGATGAATTTTTTTGGAACAAGAAAAGTAGGAGAATAACACAAAACAAACAAATGGTCTGTAATATTTTACAGATTTAAAATAATTTTCACCAAGCAACGCAGAGCCTGTTGATAATGCAAATACACATTGAAACCAATAAAGTTTTATGTTAGAATAGACCCAATATAACAATAACAGTGCGAAGCCGCATATACAGGAGGTTTTAGATACAATGGAAGCATACAAGCAGGAATTTATAGATTTTATGGTTGAGAGTGATGTGTTAAAGTTTGGAGATTTCACATTAAAGAGTGGAAGAAAGTCCCCATTTTTTATGAATGCAGGTGCATATGTAACAGGTACACAGCTTATGCGTCTTGGCGAGTATTATGCTAAGGCAATTCACGAGACATATGGTGATGATTTTGATGTGCTTTTTGGACCAGCATATAAGGGAATTCCAATCAGCGTAGTTACAGCCGTTGCTTATGCTAAGCTTTATGGTAAGGAAGTGCGTTATTGTTCAGACCGTAAGGAAGAGAAGGACCATGGTGCAGATAAGGGAAGTTTCCTTGGAAGCAAGTTAAAAGATGGCGACAGAGTTATTATGATAGAAGATGTTACAACATCAGGTAAGTCAATGGAAGAGACAGTTCCTAAGGTAAGAGGAGCAGCTGATGTTACAATTATCGGTCTTATGGTATCACTTAACCGTATGGAAGTAGGTCTTGGCGGCAAGGTGAGCGCGTTAGATGAGATTAAGGAAAGATATGGCTTTGAGACAAGTGCAATTGTTTCAATGGCAGACGTTGTAGAACATCTTTATAATAAAGAATGTGAAGGCAGAGTTGTCATTGACGATAAGTTAAAGGCAGCCATAGATACTTATTATGAACAGTATGGGGTGCGTAATTAATTAGTCAGTTTGGTTTATCAAGCCAGCAGGAATGGAGGATTGTTGTGGAAGAAAAATTATATAAAAAAATGAAGTCAGTTGGCGTATCAAATCTTGTGTTTGGAATTGTAACAATCGCTTTTGGTATTGGCGCTGGTGTTATGATGATAGTTAATGGAGCAAGACTTCTTGCACATAAATCAGATATATTATTTTAAATGTATATACTGCCTGATATATTATTGCAATGCTTTAACGAAGTGTTGCAATGGTATGTCAGGCATATTATATTGTGTGGAGAGAGATTATGAATAAGCAGAAGTTTCATAATGTTATGAAATGGATAATTTTTGTTATATATATGTGTCTGCTTATATACGTTGTATTCTTTGCTGAGTCAATGGGAAGGACATCGCAGACAAGACATATATACAATCTGGAACCTTTTAAAGAAATAAAAAGGTTCTGGAAATATATATTAGATAATGATTCACTTGGAAGAATAGCAAGACTTAATATTATAGGAAATGTTGTTGCGTTTATTCCTTTTGGAATATTTCTTCCAGTGCTATCTCACAGAAGAATTAAATTAATAGCAACAACTTTATATTCATTTAGTCTTTCTTTGGCAATAGAGCTTACACAGCTTATAACTATGGTTGGAAGCTGCGATGTAGATGATTTGATATTAAATTGTCTGGGAGGACTGACAGGATACATCATATATGCAGTCTGGTACAAAATTATTAGAAGAGAGGATTAAGCGTGAAATTATTTAATAAATACAAGTTTTCGGATAAAAGGCAGTCGCTTGGTGGAATAATATCTACCATAATGGGTCTGCTTGCATTGGCTTCCTTAATATATGGCGTGTATTTATCTTACAAAGCTGAAGGATATGCAGGTTTAAAGGTAGGAAGTCTTGGACTGTTAAGTCTGTTATTTTCAATAATAGGTTCAGTAATCGGGCTTCTTAGCTTTAAGGAAGATGATAAATTCTATACTTTATCAAAGGTGGGCTCACTGTTATGTGGAATACTCGCAGTATTTATGGCAGCGGTATTCCTTATGGGTATAGTGTAATTGCTAATATATTTTTGTGTAACAATAAAGAATAATATAATAGTTGTGCAGTATTAGAGATTAGTACATTTGTTGTGTGACAATGTAAAATAATATGATTGTTATATATATAGTAATGGATATTAATATATATATTTATTATAGAAATGGAGATTAATATGTTTGATGATAATATAGAAGAAAGATATTCGCTTGCAATAGAAAGAATATCAGAGATTAATAAAGATGATGAGCTGTCAGATTATGGTGCTGGCAGTTATGCTGATTATTTTAAAAATGTATCGGCGTTTATACTGCTTATGGATAAGCTCAAGAATGATATAGCTGGCAAAGCATTTGATAACGCTTCATTAGAGGAGCTTGGCGAATATAACAGGGCTTTATATAAAGATGTGACAGGAGAAGCCTATAATACAAGTTATGCTAATCCAAGAGTTAGTGTTAGGTGCTTTGGAGAGCAGTGCGGAAGATTATTCTCAATGGTATATATGGAAATCAGGGGTCTGATTGTATATATGTATGAGCGAAGATTAGCAGATGCAACAGCACTTATTGAGCTGTTTATTGAGCTTTACTGCATAGTTAAGGACTGTGCGGCTGATAATACAGAGGCTGATTATAAGCATCTTAAGGAAGCAGTCTACTGGTATGTAAGTGATTACAGTGATGACCATATTGAATACAGGATAAGGGAACTTATAGACCCATCACTGGATTTTGCTGTAAGAATTATTATGGACAGCGATTTGAATGATTTAAGATATCTGTACAGATATGGGGAATATATTACTGATAATGAAATTAAAATGGCACAGCATTTGAACTCATTATCTGAACAGCAGATAAAAGATATGGCGGCAACATTTACAGAAGGGTACCGAAAGGGATTTATTCTTGGCAATAAGCCGTTAGAGAAGAAGCAGACTGTCAATATCAGATACTGCGTAGGCTTTGAAAGACTTGTAAGAGAAGAGATAAAGCAGTTTGAGGCAATGGGGCTTAAGCCTACTATATACAGGGCGGCAGTTAATTCAATTAACAAGCGTATGCATATTAAGATAGGCTATTATGGCGCAAGTCCTAATAAACAGATGGAATTTGACCATAGATTTGATAATGCACTATATCTTGACGGAGATTTTGTTGAGAGAAAGCTTGGTGCATTAAAAAATGCGTATGAAAAGCATAAAGAGCTTGCCGATGTACACGGCGGTCCTGCTGTTATGGAAGTATTTGGTGAGAAGCCATTTGAGCCAGATGATGCTAAAGAATGTTATCATCTTGATGATAAACAGCAGAAGCTTATAGTCAAATATAATAATGAATCAGGAGCTATAGTTAATTCATATATTAAAGGCGAGGAGAGAAGCTTTACTATAATAGCTTATCCATCACCAGAGGCAGGCGATAAGTTCACTGAGATTTTTGATGAGATTGTCAAGATAAATACTCTTGATTATGACAAGTACAAGGTTGTCCAGCAGAGAATTATAGATGTGCTTGATACAGCAGAGTATGTCAGGGTCAAAGGCTGTAACGGCAATGAAACGGATATGAAAGTATCTATAATGAAGGTTAATGATGGCAGTAAGCAGACAGTATTTGAGAATTGTCTTGCAGATGTTAACATACCTCTTGGTGAAGTATTTACATCACCAGTCCTTAAGGGAACAGAGGGCGTGCTTAATGTAAGCAAGGTATATCTTAACGACATTAATTTCAAGAATCTTAAGGTGCATTTTAAAGATGGTTTTGTCACGGATTATATGTGTGATAATTATGAGGATGAGAAGCGTTGCAAGGATTTATTTAAAGAAAATGTCCTGTTTAACCACAATACACTTCCAATCGGTGAATTTGCAATAGGAACTAATACTACAGCATATGTGTCAGCGAACAGATATGATATTGTGTATCTACTTCCAATTCTTATTGTTGAGAAAATGGGACCACATTTTGCACTTGGTGATACGTGCTATTCAAGGTCAGAGGATGTTGCAGTGTTCAATCCTGATGGCAAGGAGATAATCTCAAGGGATAATGAGGTGTCTTTATTAAGAAAGAGTGAGCCTGACAAGGCATATTACAATTGTCATACAGATATTACAATTCCATATGATGAAATTGGAAGAATATCAGTTGTAGACTATTCAGGAAAAGAAACAAGCATAATAGAAAATGGAAGATTTGTGCTTTCAGGAACTGATATGCTTAACGAACCGTTTGAAGATTAAAACAGACATTTGTTCAATAACACGGTTTATGTTAAATTCCTTGACGATATATCTAAAACAAAGTAGAATATTATAGGTATTGTATTATATTATCTGTTTAATTATCCAGATGGATGATTTATCAGATAATATGAAATTATAAGTGATTTAATATTATTTTAAGATGATAGTTGTATTTCTATCAGAATGGAGGAAGTTAAACATGGCTTTAGTAGGAATAGTTATGGGTAGTGATTCTGATATGCCTGTTATGGCAAAGGCAGCAGACATATTAGACAAGTTAGGTATCTCATATGAGATGACAATTATCTCTGCTCACAGAGAACCAGATGTATTCTTTGAATATGCGAAGACAGCAGAACAGAAAGGATTCAAGGTTATCATTGCAGGAGCAGGAATGGCAGCACATCTGCCAGGAATGTGTGCGGCAATATTCCCTATGCCAGTTATTGGTATTCCAATGCACACAACTTCTTTAGGTGGTAGAGATTCGTTATATTCAATAGTACAGATGCCAACAGGAATTCCTGTTGCAACAGTTGCTATTAATGGTGGTGCTAATGCAGGTATTCTTGCAGCTAAGATTCTTGCGACATCAGATGAACAGCTTCTTGAAAGGCTTAAGAATTATACTAAGGAATTAAAGGAAAGTGTTCAGGCTAAAGATGCAAGACTTCAGGAAGTTGGATACAAGAATTACGCAAAGTAATTAAAATATCAGATTGTCGTTAAATTATAAAATGGTGCTTATAAAGCATACATAGTTATTCGCAGATAAGCTGCGTAAGAATGGAGGATTACAATGGATTACAAGAATGCTGGTGTTGATATCGAAGCAGGTTACAAGTCAGTTGAATTAATGAAAGATGCGGTCAAGTCTACATTCAGACCAGAAGTGTTAGGTGGTATCGGTGGATTTTCAGGTGCATTTTCACTTGAGAAGATTAAGCAGATGGAAGACCCGGTTCTTCTTTCAGGAACAGATGGCTGTGGAACAAAGGTTAAGCTTGCTTTTATTATGGATAAGCACGATACAATCGGTATTGATGCAGTTGCAATGTGTGTTAATGATGTTGTATGTGCAGGTGGAGAACCTCTTTTCTTCCTTGACTATATTGCATGTGGAAAGAACTATCCAGAAAAGATTGCAACAATCGTAGGTGGTGTAGCAGAGGGCTGCCGTCAGTCAGAATGTGCACTTATCGGAGGTGAAACAGCAGAACACCCAGGACTTATGCCAGTAGATGAATATGATGTTGCTGGATTTGCTGTAGGTGTTGTTGATAGAAAAGACCTTATAACAGGTGAGAATATTAAGCCGGGCGATACACTTATCGGTATTGCTTCAAGTGGTGTTCATTCTAATGGATTTTCACTTGTAAGAAGTGTATTCACAATAACAGAAGAGTCACTTAATACATATTATGATTCACTTGGCAAGACACTTGGAGAGGCTTTACTTGCTCCAACTAAGATATATGTTAAGACTATGAAGTCTATTAAGAACGCAGGAGTTCGTGTTAAGGGATGCAGCCATATCACAGGTGGCGGTTTCTATGAGAACATTCCAAGAATGTTACCAGATGGTGTAAGAGCTGTTGTAAAGAAAGACAGCTATGAAGTTCCTCCAATCTTTAAGATGTTACAGACAGATGGCGAGATTGAAGAAGATATGATGTATAACACATTTAATATGGGTATTGGTCTTGTACTTGCAGTAGCCCCTGAGGACGTAGATACAACTATGGAAGCTATTAAAGCTGCTGGTGAGACACCTTATGTTATCGGTAATATTGAAGCAGGTGAGAAGGGAGTAACTTTATGCTAAGAATAGCTGTTATGGTATCTGGAGGTGGAACTAATCTTCAGGCTATAATTGATGGTGTAAAGGACAAGACAATTACTAATACACAGATTGCTGCTGTTATAAGTAATAATGCTAATGCTTATGCTCTTACAAGAGCTAAAGAGAACGGAATACCAGCTTATTGTGTATCACCTAAGGATTATGCTACAAGAGATGAATTTAATAAAGCACTTCTTGAAAAGGTTAATTCGCTTAATGTAGACCTTGTTGTGCTTGCGGGCTTCCTTGTTAAAATTCCAGAAGAAATGGTACACGAATACAGCCATAGAATTATTAATATCCACCCATCACTCATCCCATCTTTTTGCGGTGTAGGCTTTTACGGACTTCACGTTCACGAAGCTGCACTTGCCAAAGGTGTTAAGGTTACAGGTGCAACAGTGCATTATGTAGATGAAGGAATGGATACAGGAGAGATTATATTCCAGAAAGCTGTTGAAGTTAAAGATGGTGACACGCCAGAAATTCTTCAAAAGAGAGTTATGGAACAGGCAGAATGGAAGTTACTGCCTGCCGCTATTAACAAGATAGCTAATGAACATGATAACTAGAAAGACTAGATTATATTGGAGGAAGAACAGATGAAGGTTTTAGTTGTAGGCAGCGGTGGACGTGAGCACGCCATATGCTGGAAGATAAGCCAGAGCCCTAAGGTTGATAAGATATATTGTGCACCTGGTAATGCAGGTATTGCTGAGGTTGCGGAATGTGTTGATATTAAAGCTATGGAATTTGATAAGCTTGTTGCATTTGCTAAGGAAAATGCAATCGACCTTACTGTAATTGGTATGGATGATCCACTTGTTGGCGGTATTGTTGATGCATTTGAGGCAGAAGGTTTAAGGGTATTCGGACCTAGAAAGAATGCAGCTATACTTGAGGGTTCAAAGGCATTTTCTAAGGACCTTATGAAGAAATACAATATACCAACAGCAGCATATGAGACATTTACATCTGCTGATGAAGCTAAGAAGTATCTTGAAACAGCTAAGTATCCTATCGTTCTTAAGGCTGATGGTCTTGCACTTGGAAAGGGCGTTCTTATATGTGAAGACAAGCAGATGGCACTTGACGGTGTAGACGAGCTTATGCTTGACAAGAAGTTCGGTTCAGCAGGTAATACAATTGTAGTAGAAGAATTTATGACAGGACGTGAAGTTTCAGTTCTTTCATTTGTTGACGGTAATACTATAAAGATAATGTCTTCTGCACAGGATCATAAGAGAGCCAAGGACGGAGATCAGGGGCTTAATACAGGTGGTATGGGTAACTTCTCACCATCACCATTTTATACTAAGGAAGTTGATGATTTCTGCAAGGCACACATATATCAGGCAACAGTTGATGCGATGAAGGCAGAGGGAAGACCATTTAAGGGTGTTATATTCTTTGGACTTATGCTTACACCAGAAGGTCCTAAGGTACTTGAATATAATGCAAGATTTGGTGATCCTGAAGCACAGGTTGTTCTTCCAAGAATGGAGAATGATATAATTGATGTATTTGAAGCGTGCATAGACGGAACATTAGATAAGATAGATCTTAAGTTTACTGATAATGCGTGTGTATGCGTAGTTCTTGCATCAGACGGTTACCCACTTGAGTACAAGAAGGGCTTTGAGATAACAGGTATGGAGAATTTCAAGGGTAAAGATTCATACTTTTTATTCCACGCTGGTACTAAGTTCAACGAAGAAGGCAAGGTTGTTACTAATGGTGGACGAGTTCTTGGCGTAACAGCATTAGGTGAGGATTTAAAGAAAGCCCGTGCTAATGCTTATGAAGCGACAGAATGGGTTAATTTTGATAATAAATATATGCGTCACGATATAGGTAAAGCTATAGACGAAGCATAATTGTTAATTGAATGTGTTTAAGTAACTCCCGCCACATATAATGGTGGGAGTTATTGTGTAATAATTGTAATAATGGAGGACAATGGAATGAAGATTACATCTGTAAAAGGTACTAATGATTATCTTCCTAATGAAGTAGAGATAAGAGATTATCTCCAGAATGAAATATTAAAAGTATATGTAGAGAATGGTTTTGAACATATAACAACTCCGGTTATTGAAGATATTGAAAATCTTGATAAGAGTGATGGTGGAGAAAACCTTAATCTTATATTTAAGATTATGAAGAGAGGCGACAAGCTTGACAAGGCACTTGCAAGCGGAGTTACTTCACAGAATGAAAATGTTCTTGCGGATATGGGCTTAAGATATGACCTTACACTTCCTTTAAGCAGATATTTTGCTAATAATAAGGACAAGCTTACACTTCCAATGAAGTGTATACAGATGGACAGAGTGTACAGGGCAGAACGTCCACAGAAGGGCAGATTAAGAGAATTCGTACAGTGTGATATAGATATTATAGGTTCTGATTCAAGAGATTCAGAGGTTGAGCTTATACTTATAACAACTAAAGCACTTAAGGCTATAGGAATGAAGAACTTTAAGGTTAAAGTTAATGACAGACGACTTTTAAGAGCATTTCTTATGGACTGTGGATTTGAAGAAAGCCAGCTTGACAGTGTATGTATAACATTTGATAAGATGGATAAGATTGGTCTTGAAGGTGTTAAGAATGAACTTGAGGAGAAGGAATTCGCAGAAGCAGCTATAGCTAAGTTTACAGGATTTCTTGCAAATGTAAGTAATCCACAGGAGATTTCTTTAGAGTCAGTTAAAGATATTCTTGTAGATAAAGCACCAGCAGAAAGCCTCGAATATATTATGAAGTCAGTTAATGAGCTTTGTAATGGTGAGTTCGATGTTGTATTCGACCTTTCATTAGTAAGAGGACAGGGATACTACACAGGAACTGTATTTGAGGTTGAAAGCATTGACTTTAAGGGTGCTATTGCAGGTGGTGGAAGATATGATAACCTTATTGGCAAGTTCTTAGGACAGCAGGTAAGTGCAGTAGGATTTTCTATCGGATTTGAGAGAATATTCTCTATACTTATGGAACACGGAATTGACCTTCCTAATAAGGGTAATAAGATAGCGGTAATGTACGATGAGGGCGAGCTTACAGCAGCTTATAAGCTTGCAGAAAAGTACAGGGCAGAAGGCAAGATATGTTCGCTTTATGTTAAGCCAAAGAAGATGGGCAAGTTCTTAGGAAAGCTTGAAGAAAGAGGTTATGCAGGCTTTATTAATGTGAGTAATGATGACGGGATAAGTTATTTTGAGAACTAATAATTAAAATAGAACTTCGGGTAATCTATGAACAAACTGGATATAGATTACCCGAAGTTTTTACATACGTCTGTATAGAAAGAGTGTTACAGACGGCTGTGTCTGATGTAAAAAGTTTATCTGAAAGACTTAAATGCCTTACGCAGTTAGTTCCTTGCCTTGGCAAGTGCACTGTCTATAGCTGATAACAGCATAGTTGCTGTATATTTACTGCTTGCATTGTAGGTGATATTATCTGTTGAGCCGTTGTTGATAACGGCGGTCTTTATCTCATCAAATGAAGAATTAAGCATAGGATACATAGTCTGCACGGACTCTGAAAGATTAACCATTTCGATATTGTTGATATTGTCGGAGTCAACTGTAACCTGAATATCTATAGGAGTACCATTAAGAAGTATTGAGGAAGTGTATACACCTGGTGAATATGTAGGACAAGATGTATTCTTTTTTACTGTGTCAGTGCTGGTGCTTATATTAACACCTGTACTTTTGGCAGCATCTGAACTGCTTCCGCCAAATATAAATATTGCCGCTAATATAATAAGAGCAGCAATTACGCATACCATAATTATCAGTTTCTTAAGTGGAATTACCACAATCCTGGTTGAACCGCTCATATATCCCCCTCATATAACACACATTTATTTTGATAAAATATATGAGCATTCATATATAAATAGAACTTATATATGGTATACTTAAATGAGTTTCATTGAATAAAAATGTGCACGGAAATGAGGATTATTATGTCATTACAACTTATACTTGGAGGATCGGGTGCTGGCAAGTCAACATATTTATATAGTTCAATAATAGAGGAGTCGATTAACAATCCAGACACAGATTATATAATTATCGTGCCAGAGCAGTACACTATGGCAACACAGAAGCGTGTAGTTGAGCTTCACCCACGAAAGGGAATTCTTAATATAGATGTCATAAGCTTTGAAAGGCTTGCTTATAGAGTATTTGAGGAGGTCGGGGCTTCTGACTATCCGGTTCTTGATGATACAGGAAAGAATCTTATAGTAAGAAGAATATTAGAACAGCACAAGAAAGAACTTCGATTCTTTAGTGGTAATATATCCAATACCGGATTTGTGGCTGAGATGAAATCAGTCATATCAGAGATGTTACAGTATGATATAACTGTTGATAAGATAGATGAAATTAATAAAACTGTTGATAATAACAGTCTGCTTGGAATGAAATTAAGTGACATTAATGTTGTTTATAGTGGATTTAGGAATTTTATAAAAGATAATTACATTACATCAGAGGAGATACTTGATCTTCTGTGCAGGAAAGTGCAGGAGTCAGAAAAGCTTAAAGACAGTGTGATAGCACTTGATGGTTTTACTGGCTTTACGCCTGTACAGTACAGGCTTATTGGTCTGCTTCTTGATATATGCACGGATATTAAGGTGGCACTGACTATAGATACAAGTGAGAAGGTTAATGTCAATGAGGGCATTGAGAACCTTTTCTATATGACTAAGGATACAGTGGCACATTTGTATAAGATATGTGATGAACAGCATATTAATATAGAAAATGCTGTGATGATTGATGATGATAATACATCACGTTTTAAGTCGTCAAAGGAGCTTGCATTTCTTGAAAAGAATATATTCAGGGCTGGAAGCAGGCATTATAATGGTGAAGTAAATGATATAGCTTTGTATGCAGGGACAACGCCGAAGGACGAATTGCAGTATATAACAGGAAAGATACTTGAGCTTACACGTCTGTCAGGTTACAGATACAGTGATATAGCGGTTGTTACAGGTGATATTGGTGTGTATGGAAAGCTTGCCGCTAATATATTTTCCCAGAATGAAATACCATTTTTCTTAGACCAGAAACGTCATATAACAGATAACTGCTTAGTGGAAATGATTACCGCAGTACTTGATATTATCGAGAAGAATTATGCCTATGACAGTATGTTCAGATATCTAAGAACAGGATTTACCCAACTTACAAGAGATGAGATAGATATTCTTGATAATTATTGTCTTGCGGTTGGCATAAAGGGCAGGAAGCAGTGGAACAATGAATGGATAAGAAAGTTCAGGACAGGAAGGGAAGATACAGACCTTGGACTTCTTAACAGATTAAGACGCGAAGTCATTACTCCAATAGATGTTCTTCACAAAGATATTAAGGAGGCAGATGGAAATGTAGCTGCCATTACCAAGGCTTTATATGAATTCATAGCCGGACTTGATTGTGAAAGAAAGCTTTCATCTATAGATGTGGATAGTGAAGAATATGGACAGATATATAAGAAGATAATAGAACTATTAGATAAGATAGTTGAATTGTTAGGCAGTGAGAAGGTTACATTAAAAGAATACAATCATATTATAGCATCTGGATTGGATGAGATTAAGATAGGACTTATACCTCCGGCTAACGACTGCGTTGTAATAGGTGATATTGAGAGAACAAGACTTGATAATATAAAGGTAATGTTCTTTGCGGGCGTTAATGATGGGTATGTTCCCAAAAAAAGCGACAACAGAAGCGTTCTTTCAGAAACAGACAGGGACAGGCTTAAGGGTATGGACGTATCATTATCAATGTCAGTCAGGGAAAAAGCGTTTATTCAGAGATTTTATTTATACCTTATTATGACAAAGACATCAGAAAAGCTTTATATAACTTATGCACGCAATGGCATGGATATGAAAGTGGTTCTTCCTTCTTACATAATAAGAATGATTAAGAAAATGTTTCCGCTTGTTAAAGAGTACGCAAGAGAGGATACATTTGCAGAACACGCATATATACGAATTCCAAAAGCAGACATTGTATGGAGCGAGGTCAATCTTAATAAAGTGCTTGCAGAGGGAATTGCACTTGAATTATATGGAAGGGAGCTTACAGGAAGCGTAACATCATTTGAACAGTTCGCTTCGTGCCAGTTCGCATATTTCTGCCAGTATGGACTTGGGCTTAAAGAGAGGGAAGAATATCAGTTTGCGGTTAATGACTTTGGTACAATTCTTCACGCTGTAATTGAAGATGTGTCAAAAAATATAAAGCAGAACAATAAATCCTTCGTGCTTTTAAGTGATGAGGAAAGAAGCCAGATGGTATCAGAGAGTATCAATGCAATAGCTGAGAATTATGGCAATACGATACTTAAGGACTCAAGCCGTAATGAGTATCTTATACAGAGAATGAAGAATTACGCTGACAGGACACTGTGGGCAATTGGAAAGCAGCTTGCTGACGGAATATTCAGGCCAGATGCATTTGAGAAGGGATTTCTTACACAGATAGAAGAACTTCCGCACGATGTACTATTTTATATGAAGGGCAAGATAGACCGTATAGATGTGTGCGAGGATGACGAAAATTTATATGTCAAAGTCGTGGATTACAAGACAGGACAGTCAGATTTTAATCTTTTAAAGACATATTATGGCTTGAAAATCCAGCTCCTTACATATATGAGGGAAGCAATGATATATGAAAAGAAGAAATATGGTGACAAGAATATAATTCCAGCAGGGCTTTTATATTATAATATTCAGGACCCGATAGTTGAGGCGAAGAAAGATGATGACGAGGTCGAGGCACTTATAAGAAAAGAATTAAGAATGAAAGGCGTTGTTAATTCTAATAAGAATATTATAAGTATGATGGATTCAACAGAGGGTTCATCTGTTAATATTCCTGTCAGTTATAATAAATCTGGTGAACTTGATATGCGATACAGCAGGGTTATGACAACTGATGAGTTCGATAAGCTTGGTGAATATGTTGATAAAGAAAATGTCAATAACGCAGGAAAGATACTTAATGGAAGCATTAATATCAATCCGTATATTAAGGGTAATGAGAACAGTTGTACTTATTGTCAGTATAACAGTGTGTGTGGATTTAGCACAGATATGCCGGGTACAAGTTATCGAAGACTTTCCAATTTAAGCAAAGAAGATATATGGAAATTAATAGATGAGAATAACAGCGGTGAAGCGTACAGCAGTAGTAAAGAGCATAACAGTACAGAAAAGTATAACGATAGTGAAGAATATAACAAAGAAACTGAAAGTAATTCAGAGGTGTAATGATGGCAAAGAAATGGACTGATGAACAGCTTAAGGCAATAGATACTAAGAACAGGAATATACTTGTGTCAGCCGCCGCAGGTTCAGGAAAGACAGCGGTTCTTGTTGAACGAATTATCAATATGATTACAGGTGAGAACAGCACGGATATAGACAGACTTGTTGTTGTTACATTTACCAAGGCCGCCGCAGCAGAGATGAAAGCAAGAATAAGAAACAGGCTTGATGATATGCTTGACAATAATGAGACAGATACCAATCTTTTAAAGCAGATTGCACTTATTAACAATGCACATATAACAACAATAGATAGTTTCTGTCTGTGGATAATAAAAAATCATTTTTCAGAGATTGAATTAGACCCCGGTTTCAGGGCGGCAGATAATGGAGAGATTACACTTCTTGAGAATGATGTAATGCAGGAGCTTCTTGAGGACTATTATACAGAGGCAGATGAGGATTTTATTAATCTTGTAGAGGCTTATGGAACAGGACGTAATGACCATAATATAGAAGAACTTATTAAGAAAATATATAATCTTGCACGAAGCAATCCATGGCCTTCTGAATGGTATAAGGAAACGCTTGATATGTATGAAGCACCAGATAATTCTAACAACAGGGCGATAGCTGACCTGTATGAAAGCATTATCAATTCGCTGAGTGATTACTGCCGCAAATATGAATATATGATTGAACTTTGCCAGCACGTAGACGGTCCGGTGTCATATCTTGATGCAATCAATTCAGATTATATGAATATCAAAAGAATACTTGAAGCACCAGACTTTGATGACCTTTCGGTAAGAATAAGAAAGACGGTATTTGACAGATTAAGCAATAAGAAAATGCCTGATGCGAGGGAAGATTTAAAAGAATATGTCAAGAATGAAAGAAATAATTTCAAGAAATATATTAATTCCCTTATCAGTGGTGTGTTCACAGCAGATATTGATACATTAATGGAAGATGTGAAAGCTAATGCACCAATGATTGCTATGATGGTAAAGCTTGCTAATGATTTTGCACAAAGAATGTCAGAACAGAAAAAAGACCGTGGAATAATAGATTTTAATGATATGGAACATCTTGCACTTGATATTCTTGTAAAGAATAATGCTGGTATTATTGAGTATACCAGGACAGCAGATGAACTTGCAGAGAGCTTTGATGAGATATTAATAGACGAGTATCAGGATTCCAACCAGTTACAGGAAGAAATACTTACTGCTGTATCAAGGCAGAGAATGTCCGATTATTTCAATAATGTATATATGGTTGGAGATGTTAAGCAGAGTATATATAAGTTCAGACTTGCGTGTCCTGAGTTATTTATGAGCAAGTATGATAATTATTCATCGCAGAATGATAACTGCAAAGATACAGCACAGTATAATGACTGCGAAGATACATTATTTGGCGGTGGTGAGCAGAATATAAGTTCTTGTAAGATAGAATTACAGAAGAATTTCCGAAGCAGAAGTAATGTTCTTGATAGTACCAATGATGTGTTCTTCCGTGTTATGAATAAGAATTTCTGCGGCATACAGTATGATGATAGGCAGCAGCTTAACTGTGGGTTAGATTATCCAGCGTGTGAGGATAAAAGAAACTTCGGGCAGGACAGTGAGAAAAGCACAGATATTGTGCTTGTTGATATGTCAGGTGATGAGGACGGTGATGGAATAAGGGCAGAGGCAAGATATGCTGCATTAAGAATAAGAGAACTTATGTCAGAAGATAATGCTTATTACGTGTATGATGCTGACCTTGAAGATTACAGGAGAATAAAATATGGTGATATTGTTATTCTCACAAGAACGCTTACAGGCTGGGCAGATGTGCTTGTCAATGAACTGCTTGACTGCGGAGTGCCGGCTATGGCAGATACTGCACAGCAGTATTTTAAATTAAGGGAGATAAAGGTCCTTATAAGCCTGCTTACCTGCATAGACAATCCATTGCAGGATATACCTATGGCTTCTGTGCTTCTGTCATACTTTGGAGGTTTTACGGAAGATGAATTATGCAAGATAAGAATATCAGGAAAGAAATATTCACAGAAGTTTCTTATCAGGCAGATGGGGAGCATAGCAGAGAATGAGGACGAGGATTGCGATTATAAGAAATGCAGTGCATTTATTGATAAGCTTAATGCCTTAAGAGATAAATCCAGAATAATGACTATCTATGATTTGCTGTGGGAGATTGTATACAACACAGGTTATTATGATTACGCAGGAACTATGCCGGCAGGAGCTAAAAGACAATCTAATATAGATGTGCTTCTTGACAGGGCATCTTCATTTGAGGGAACAAGCTACAGCGGACTTTTTAATTTCTTAAGATATATAGAAAGATTGCAGAAATACGACATAGATATAACCGACTCACAGGGTATGGGAGATAACGGCGACTCTGTAAGGGTAATGAGCATACATAAGAGCAAAGGTCTTGAGTTTCCGGTTGTAATTGTAGCCGGACTTAACAAGCAGATTAATAAAATGGATGCAAGAAGCAGGATTGTTATTGATAAAGAGCTGGGCATAGGTGCTGATTATGTTAATCTTGACCGCAAGACCAAGACATCTACTATTATAAAAGGGGCGATTGCAAGAAAGATTGTAAGAGATGGAATATCCGAGGAAGAAAGAGTTCTGTATGTTGCAATGACACGAGCAAGGGAAAAGCTTATTATGATGGGAAATGTCACTGACACAGACAAGGCAATGACAGGCTGGAATTCAATTGCTGATGAGATTAGAATGTCTGGAATATATTCTTATGCTGACTGCGAGAAGATAGACAAGTTCGCAGATATGGTAATTCCAGTTGTACTTACTGGAAAGGAATACAATAAAGGAGAATTCAATATAAAGCTTATTGGTGTGGAAGAAATTAATTCTTTATTGAACAAATCGGACATTGACCAGACCGGAATCCAAGCGGCAGATGAAAGTCAGGTAGGCGAAAAAACAGCCTATGGAACTTCGCCTTTAAAGGAGCTTCCGCCATATATTAAAGACCCTGATGCAGACAGAAAAGTAAAAGTAACTGTCAGTGAGTTAAAGAAAATGCAGAATGAAGCAGATTACGAGCAAAATGCTTTTGCGGCAGACAGTATCAAAAAGGCTGTGGGCATTATGGAGGCAGAAAGAATTAAAGAAGCGGCTGGCGGTGTTAAAGAAGCAGACGGCGGGACAGAACCTGAAGCTGCAGACGAATATATTCCAACAGTTCCTAAGTTTATAAGCAGTGAAGAAAAAGAGCTTGTAAGTAATGAACGTGGAACGGCATACCACAGGGTTATGGAATGTCTGAATTATTCAAAAGCTGGAAGCACTGAGGATATAAAGAATGAAATTGACAGAATGGTAAGAGAAGAAAAGCTGTCATTAAAACAAGCTGAATGCATAAAGCTTAAGGATATAGATACATTTGCAGGTTCATCAATAGGTGAAAGAATTAAGCGTGCATATGCTTACGGCGGGGTGAAAAGGGAACAGCCATTTGTATTTGAATATGACAGACAGCTTGTACAGGGGGTCATTGACCTGTATTTTATTGAGGACGGACAGCTTGTTATAGTTGATTATAAGACTGACCGGGTGTTAAGAGGCAGGGCAGGAGAGGACGAGCTTAGAAGAAGATATTCTATCCAGCTTGATTACTATGCTATGGCACTGTCACAGATAACAGGCTTAAAGGTTAAAGAAAAAGTAATATATTCCTTTGCACTGGGAAGAAGCTTAACTGTAGAGTAATTATCTGGAATAGGTAATAGAATAAACTGAGTAGTTTATAAAATAGTCCGGCACTAAGTAGTTGAATTAAATTGATGGATACTATATACTAGATTAGTTAAAGTGTAAAATGATTTAAGAAATGGAGAAATTATGTCAGATATTACAAGTGAAATTAAGAAAAGAAGGACATTTGCAATCATATCCCACCCGGATGCTGGTAAGACAACACTTACTGAGAAGTTCTTGTTATATGGTGGTGCTATTAATCTTGCTGGTTCTGTAAAGGGTAAGAAGACAGCGAAACACGCAGTATCAGACTGGATGGAGATTGAGAAGGAAAGAGGTATCTCTGTAACATCTTCAGTACTTCAGTTTAATTATGATGGATATTGCATTAATATTCTTGATACACCTGGACACGAAGATTTCTCAGAGGATACTTATAGAACTCTTATGGCTGCTGACTCAGCCGTAATGGTTATAGATGCTTCAAAGGGTGTTGAGAAACAGACTATTAAGCTTTTTAAAGTATGTGTTATGAGACATATTCCGATCTTTACATTTATTAATAAAATGGATAGAGAAGCCAACGACCCATTCGAGCTTCTTGATGAGATAGAAAATGTACTTGGAATTGCTACTTGTCCTATCAACTGGCCTATAGGCTGTGGTAAGGCATTTAAGGGTGTATATGACAGAAAGCAGAAAGAGGTATCACTCTTTAAGGCGGCAATGAATGGACAGAAGGAAGTAGATACTAAGAATATATCAATAGATGATGATGAGCTTAAGGCAGAGATTGGTGATGATTACTGGGCTAAGCTTGAAGAAGATGTGGAACTCTTAGATGGTGCAAGTGCAGAATTTGATCTTGCCAAGGTTCAGGCAGGAGATTTAACACCTGTATTCTTTGGTTCAGCACTTACTAACTTTGGTGTAGAGACATTTTTACAGCATTTCCTTGATATGACTACATCACCACTTCCACGTAATTCGTCAGTAGGTCTTATAGACCCATTTAAGGAAGATTTCTCTGCTTTTGTATTTAAGATACAGGCTAATATGAATAAGGCACATAGAGATAGAATTGCATTTATGCGTATATGTTCAGGAAAATTCACTGCCGGTATGGAAGCTAACCACGTTCAGGGTGGCAAGAAGATAAGGCTTTCACAGCCACAGCAGATGATGGCACAGGAAAGGCACATTGTAGAAGAAGCTTATGCAGGAGATATAATAGGTGTATTCGATCCGGGTATATTCTCAATAGGTGATACTATATGTACTTCTAATAAGAAGTTCCAGTTTGATGGAATTCCTACATTCGCACCGGAACATTTTGCAAGAGTAAGGCAGATTGATACAATGAAGCGTAAGCAGTTCATTAAGGGAATAAGCCAGATTGCACAGGAAGGTGCTATTCAGATATTTCAGGAATATAACACTGGAATGGAAGAAATTATTGTCGGTGTTGTCGGTGTACTTCAGTTTGAAGTTCTTGAATACAGACTTAAGAATGAGTACAATGTAGATATAAAGTTAGAGCCGCTTCCATATGAACATATCAGATGGATTGAAAATCCAGAAGAAGTTGATGTGAACAGAATTGTCGGTACTTCTGATATGAAGAAGATTAAAGACCTTAAGGGCAATCCGTTATTGGTATTTGCTAACAGCTGGTCAGTTAATATGGTGCTTGAACGTAATGAGGGACTTAAGTTATCTGAGTTTGGAAAGAACAACTAAATTGCAGATTTAATAAGGAACAAGGTGATTAGATGAACGTAAGCTACAGAGAGATTATAAAAAAAGCAGTAGCCATAGTACTTATGGCAGTCATTCTTGTATGTATGGTGACAGGATTTTCGTATACATTTACCGCTAAAGCAGATGATACAATTATTGCTACAGGTTATGTTAATTATGATGTAACAAGCCTTAGAATAAGGACAGCACCTGTTAATGGAAGTGTAATTACTAAAGTAGATGGTGGATTTAAGTTCGATATATACGAAGAAGTGAATACGAGTGCGACATATAAGTGGTACAGCATAGGTTTTTATCTCAATGGTGAATACACAAGAGGATATATAACATCAGAGTATACTACTAGGGAAGCAAAGTCAGATTATACACCAGATAATAATTTTGAAGATTATCTTGAGGCACAGAATTTCCCGGCTTCCTACAGGGAAAGCTTAAGGCAGCTTCACAGTGCATATCCATTATGGGTATTTGTAGCAGACCATAATGGAAGGGACTGGGATACTATGGTTAATGCCCAGAATGTATTAGGACGAAGCCTTATATACAGTTCGGCAGATGCTTCGTGGAAGTCTACGGCTGATGGCTGTTATGACTGGAATACAGGTGAGTATACAGAGCTTGACAGTGGTGGCTGGGTTCAGGCATCTGAGGGACTTGTGAAATATGCACTTGACCCAAGAAACTTTCTTGATGATACATACATATTTATGTTTGAAAGTCTTTCTTATGACTCATCAGTACATAATATAGACGGTGTGCGCAATATTATAAGCGGAACATTTATGGAGAATTCAAGCCACAATCTTGACGGCTATGACTATGCTTCACTGCTTATGTATGCAGGTGAAGTATCCAAGGTAAGCCCATATCACCTTGCAACAAGAATTATTCAGGAACAGGGTGCAGACGGACGAGGCAACCAGATATCTGGAAATGTAAGCGGATACGAGGGCTATTATAATTATTACAGCCAGAACGCTTATGCAAGCGGCGGTCTGTCAGCAGTCCAGAATGGTTTGAAATATGCCAGACAGACCGACAGCTCTAATATGAGGCCTTGGAATTCGCGTTACAGGGCTGTTGTAGGTGGTGCTGTCAATCTTGGAAAATGGTACATTAACAAGGGTCAGGATACTATATATTATGAGAAGTTTGATGTTAAGAACTTCTCACACCAGTATATGACTAATGTGCTTGCACCAAGGTCAGAAGCGACAAGGGCTAAGAAGGCATATAGTTCATACACGCTTAATAATACAACATTTAAGTTTAACATTCCGGTATATGATAATATGCCATCGTCAAGATGTATAATACCAGATGGCAACCAGAGTGCGAATAACAGGCTTAGTTCATTATCAGTAGATGGTTATACATTAACTCCTACATTTTCATCTGATAATACTGATTACAGTCTCATTGTAGAAAATGATATTACAAGTGTTAATGTATCGGCAGGACTTATAGATGGCAATGCAACAGTAAGCGGACGTGGAAGCCACAGCTTAAGCGTTGGCAATAATGTAATCAATATTACTGTAACGGCTGAAAATGGTGACATAAAGACATATGTAATAAATATAACAAGAAAGTCTGCACAATCTGGTGGTAATACAGATGGTTTTAAGACAGATTATAATGTCGATTCATCAAAGAAGATAATGACTAAGATAGGTGTCGGAAGTCAGGCATCAAGTGTTCTTGATAATGTATCATACAGCAATGGCTGTTATGGAAAAATATTAAAGAATGACGGAAGCGAGAGAGGCGACACAGTAGTTACTGGTGATAAGTTAGTTGTATACAAGGCAGACGGAAGTGTATATGATGAATATTCTATAGTTATATATGGAGATGTTAATGGTGACGGAGTTATAGATTTATATGATTTCGTGGCTATTAAGAGAGCAGTTCTTGGAATTGGACAGCCACAGGGCAGTTATAAAGAGGCTGCGGATATTAACAGGGACGGAGTTATAGATTTGTATGATTTCGTTGCTATTAAAAGACACATATTAAATATAGGATATATCCAGCAGTAGTGACTGCAAGAAGAGAGGACATATATGAATAAGGTTAAAAAGATAATTTCAGCACTGCTTATTATATGTATGTGTGCTGTAATGGCTTTTGTGAATAAGACAGATATATTAGCGGCAGGAACAGCAAGAGTATCAATTGGTTCAGCAAGTGGTACGATAGGCGATACAGTATCCATAGATGTGTCAATCAGTGCATCGAGCGGAATAGGCGGAGCTACAATATATGTATCCTATGACCCATCAATATTAGCATTAAGCGGAAGCTCAAGTAATTCGGGAACTGCGATGGTCAGCTTTATGGACGAAAGTACAGCAAGCAGCCAGTCAAAGACAATAACATTTAGGATTATCGGAGCTGGTACTTCAAGCCTTAATGTTATAGGTGATTCCAAGGTTATTGATATAGATATGCAGGCGTGCAGTATATCCAAATCGTCAGGTTCAGTTACAGCTTCTGCACCAGCTTCATATTCATCAGATAATACATTAAGTTCATTACAGATAAGTCCTGGTGTGTTATCTCCAGCATTTTCACCAGATGTAACTACTTATACAACATCTGTTGGTGCTGACTGTGCAAGCCTTACAGTAAGTGCAGTTCCTAATGATTCAAAGGCAACTGTAAGCGTATCTGGCAAGAGAATGGATCCAGGATTTAACACAACAACAATTACTGTAACAGCAGAAAATGGCAGTAAAAGAACTTATACAATAAAGACAACCAAGGAAACTAATTCAGCTTCTAATGAAAATAATCAGGCAACAGGTTCGGACTCATCTAATGGATCAACAGACAATAATAATGATATTCCTGATGTGCAGGATCCTAACAGTGAAGCAATACAAGAGCCGAATATTACAGTAGATAATGCTGAATATAAGATTGTATCTGCTAATGATGAACACCCACTTCCAGATGGCTATACTCCAACAGAGTATGATTATAATGGAACAAAGGTATCAGCAGGTGTTGGAATTGATACAGGAGTAACAATTGTCTATCTTGAAAGTACAGATGGCAAAGGTGAGAGCGGTTATTATGTATACGATTCGGTGAGAAAGACATTTTCACAATTCGTAGAAGTAAGCCAGCCACAATTTACATACTGCATACTTGCCATAGATGAAGCTTCTATGGAACTTCCAGAAGGCTATGATGTTGGAAGAACAGTAATCAATGGCAAAGAAGTCGATGCCCTTCTTGACAGAACAGGCAACTACGCATTATTCTACGGCGTAAGCTCTACAGGAGAAACAGGCTGGTTCAGATACAATGTCAATGATGGCACAATACAAGGCTACGCCGGTTACAATATGGCAGATGAACAGGTAATCAACACCAACACAAAGACAGCTGACAGTGATAAGGCATTTAATACAGTCAGCAGTTATATATTCGTTATATTAGCAGTCCTTGCTGTTGTAATAATAGCATTAATAGTTGTAGTTATAGCCTTAAGCATTAAGCTTTCAAAGAGCAAAAAAGCCTTCGTAGGAGCAATGGACGGCTACGAAGACGAAGATATAGACGAGGAAGACTTAGACGATATGGAACTTGAAGATGATGAAGAAGATATCTTATATGATGACTTAGAAGAAGATATAGATGAAGAAGTATCTGATGATGCCGTCCCATATCAGTCATCAACCACAAAAGATCTCCCCGAAGAATACAATGAGTCTGAAGAACTGGAACTAGAAGAAATAGACGATAAATAATAAATATCTATCGTCCACCATAAACAGACAGCAAATAGTTAAATCATAATCAGATAATAAATAGGTGACAATAACCACAACAGTCTGACAATAGAGCCTCAATCCCCAGTCCCCGCTTTACTGGCTTGTCCAGTAACAGGGGACATCCCCTTTTCGTAAATCTATTGTCCGGCTGTTTTTTTACGCAAAAATCCCCCATCTCTATTTCATTCCTAATCCACTGAAATATATTTTAAAGCTATCCAAATATAATATATTGACAAATATATTTTACTATGCTATAAAATCTACTTAATAAATAAAACAAAATATACCAATGGGTGAAAGACAGCCAGCGATGCTAAAGCTGATAGAAGCATAAGAAGACGCTGGGGAGCCGCCGGTCCTTAGCTGGCAGTTTCAACTGGCAGCTTAGTACCGCTGCGAGCGACACGCGGTGCAAACGTGTCTTTGTTGCTTCTATTCGCTTTAACAACGCGTCCGGGGTCCGTCTATCTTCCACCCCCATCAATTTAAAGAAGGAGATGTACAAGAATGATATCTAAATTACATCAACTAAATTTACACGACAAAATAAAATACATTTACGCTACTGTAATTAAATTTATGATTTTATCAGGAATCGTAAGCATAATTGGTTTATCTCTTCTGGATATAAGATTTAATTCTTATGTAAAAGGGGCTCAGAAAGCAAATAATGCTGCTAAAGAAAGTATTATAGATATTAGTTCTGCTGCCCGCAATATAAGAGAGATGGCATTAAATGACGACAGTTCAACTTATGAGAATTATAAGAATAATGTTAAGACAGTTCTTACAGACTCCCAGACACAGCTTGATATTATAAAGAATACCAATATAATAGATGATGATTTGTATAACCAGTATGTTAAAGCACTTAATGAATGGGGCAATATCGGTTACGATATAATTAACCAGATTGAAAAGGGCGACCTTGCAAGTGCCAAGAATAAAATCCACACAGTATGTACACCTGCACTTAACAATCTTATGAGTATTGCGGATAAAATGGAGGATGAAACCAACAAAGAGGCGGATCAGGCAATATTGTTAAGTAATGTTGTGGCAGTCATAGGCGGTGTGGCTATTGTGTTATTTATTGTAATAGCGAGCCTTATATCAAAGAAAATAGGTGCTAAGATTACAGAGATGATAATAGAACCATTAAGGGATATAGACAATGTAGCTAAAGACCTTGCTAATGGTAACCTGCACAGTGAGCTTACATACCATTCAGATGATGAATTAGGAACATTAGCCCACAGTCTGCGTAAGTCAATAAGAACATTAAGTTCATATGTTGATGATATTAAAAGGTCAATGCAGGAATTCTCACATGGTAACTTTGATGTTAAGCCAGAAGTTGAGTGGAAGGGTGATTTTGAGGAAATATTACATGCATTTATGAGCTTTGAAGCAAGTATGGCAGATCTTGTAAAGCATCTTCAAAGAGTAGCTGACCAGGTGGCAGAAGGTTCAGAACAGATAGCATCAAGTTCAACAGAGCTTGCAGAAGGAGCGACTAATCAGGCGGCTTCAGTTGAGGAGCTTACAGCTTCCCTTGCAAGTGTGTCAGAAAGAGTTGCACAGAATTCACAGAATGCAAGAGAAATAAGTGGCAAAGTAAATGAACTAGGAACACAGCTTGATGAAAGTAACGGCAAAATGGGTGAGATGGTCACATCAATGGGTGAAATAGAAAAAGCTTCCAAAGAAATCAGCAAGATAATAGAAACTATCAACCAGATAGCTTCACAGACTAATCTTCTGGCACTCAATGCTTCTATAGAGGCAGCAAGAGCTGGCGATGCAGGAAAAGGTTTTGCGGTAGTTGCAGATCAGGTATCAGCACTTGCGGCACAGAGTGCAGAAGCTGCCAAGGAGTCAGCTTCATTAATAGATACATCTGTTGCGGCAGTTGAGAAAGGTATGGTTATTGCCAATGACACAGCTTCCCAGCTTGGTGTGGTTGTGGATAATTCAAGGCATATAGTTGATGAAGTTAATAACATTGCAGATGTTCTTAATACTCAGACAGAGACAATTAAGCAGGTTGATGACGGTATTGAAGATATCAATGATGTAGTACAGACTAATTCTGCCACATCACAGGAGTGTGCCGCTGCAAGTCAGGATATGAGTACACAGGCAGACACATTAAGGGGACTTATTGCAACACTTAAAATAGCACATTTTAAAAAAAATAATAATAAATAATAAATAAAAGGCAGTAAAAGCATAAGTAACAGAGTAAAATATATTCTCTATACATAGTAGATATGTAATGAGAATATATATTAAAAGCTTTTACTGCTTTTTGTTGTAAGAATATATGTTCTGATTTATAATGAATTAAAAAAAGTATAACATTACTAGACAGGTTATGGACAGAACATTGAACAATATATTATATGAAACATCGGAATATGAAGATTACGAGGCATTTGTTAATGCTAAAGATAAGATAATTGGCAAGGCACATAATAACAAAGGGATAGGGACATTGTCAGAAAAGACACTTCACGCTGTCTTTAAGCTGTATTATGAGCCTGATGAGGACAAGCACGAGGTCGCTATGAGCGGTTATTATGCTGATATATATAATGACAAAGGAATAATAGAGATACAGACACGCCAGCTTAATAAACTGAGGGATAAGCTTTCGGTATTTCTACAAGATTACCACGTTACTGTGGTGTATCCGCTTCCATTTAACAAGTGGTTAAGCTGGGTTAATCCTGATAATGGAGAGGTTCAGGGCAGGAGAAAGTCGCCAAGACATTTTACGGAATATGATGCATTTTACGAGTTATATAAGATAAAAAGCTATCTGAAAAATCCTAATCTTTCAATCAATCTTGTGCTTATGGATATGGAAGAATATAAGCTTCTTAACGGCTGGAGTTATGATAAGAAAAGAGGTTCAACAAGATATGACAGAGTACCGGTTGGGATAAGAAGAATAGTAAAGTTTGACAGGATAGAGGATTATATGCAGTTAGTTCCAGCGGATTTGAAGGAAGATTTTACGGTGAAAGACTTTGCCATGGCGGCTGGGGTCAGTGTTGAAGCGTCAAGATATACGCTTAATATTCTTAATTATCTTGAGATAGTAAAGCGTACTGGCAGAGTAAAGAATGGGTATGTCTATAACGTCACAGAAGAATTTTAATATAATGAGCGCAAAAGAAAAGGAAGCGGCTGCGAAGCAGACATTTACTTTTCTTGCGCCATTAACGAACGAACAGTCGTGCGAAGCAGGACGAAAGAGTGCGATAAGCACGGGTTCGTGAGTATAGGGTAGATAAAAAGAAAATTATGATATAATGAGCGCAAAAGAAAAGGAAGCGGCTGCGAAGCAGACATTTACTTTTCTTGCGCCATTAACGAACGAACAGTCGTGCGAAGCAGGACGAAAGAGTGCGATAAGCACGGGTTCGTGAGTATAGGGTAGATAAAAAGAAAATTATGATATAATTAGCGCAAAAAAATACGCAGAAATATGATATATAAGGAGGCACAGATATGTATGTAATTAAAGATAATACATTTAATATATCAGTAAGAAATCTGGTTGAATTTATGTGCCTTGGTGGGGATATTGATAACAGGGATACAGGTGTTGCTGATGTTAAGGTTATGCAGGAGGGTGCGAGGCTTCACAGGAAAATCCAGCACTCTATGGGTTCTAATTACAGGGCAGAGGTGCTTCTTAGGAATAAAGAGGAGCTGACATCAGAGGGTGGAATTGAATACGAGCTTAGAATAGAGGGCAGGGCAGACGGAATAATAGCTGACATTGAGGAAGATGAGGATGGCAATAAGCTGCCGATAGGTGAGGTTACAATTGATGAGATTAAGACTATGCAGTCAGATGTAGGAAAGCTTAAAGAGCCAGTGTATGTGCATAAGGCACAGGCTATGGTGTACGCTTATATATATTTAACAAAGTATAATCTGGAGAGCATTGATGTACAGCTTACATACTGTAATACAGAAACTGAGAAAATAGTAAGATTTAAAGAGCAATATGACAGTGAGTCAATTATAAAATGGTACAGAGAACTTGTAGCTGGCTTTAAAAAGTGGATGGATTATGTATTTGATGAAAGGGCAGAAAGGAATGCTTCAATTCAGAAACTGCATTTTCCATTTGAGTACCGTGAGGGGCAGAAGAAGCTGGTTGCGAGTGTATACCACACGGTAAAAGAACAGAAGGTGTTATATATACAGGCACCGACAGGAGTAGGAAAGACTATATCAACAGTATATCCAGCCGTGCAGTCGTGCAGTAATGGCTTAACTGACAAGATATTCTATCTTACCTCCAAGACAATAACGAGAACGGTAGCCGAGGAAACATATGCGATACTAAGAGATGCAGGACTGCATTTTCGCACAGTGGCACTGACGGCGAAGGATAAAATATGTCATCTTGATGAGCACAACTGTAATCCAGAGGTGTGCGAGTATGCAAGGGGGCATTTTGACAGGGTAAATGAAGCTGTTTACGATATAATCACTAATGAAGCGGTAATTAACAGGGATACGATATTGCAGTATTCAGTGAAGCATAAGGTGTGTCCGTATGAAATGTCGCTTGATGTTTCATACTGGTGTGATGGAATAATATGCGATTACAATTATGTATTTGACCCAGATGCTTCCTTAAAAAGATATTTTGGTGATGGCGGCAAAGGCAATTATGTATTTCTTGTAGATGAGGCACATAATCTTGTTGACAGGGCAAGGGAGATGTATAGTGCAACGCTTGTCAAGGAAGATTTTCTTGCCTGCAAAAGAGTAGTTAAGGATATGGACAAAAGGCTGGCTTCATACCTTGAAAAATGCAACAAATATCTTCTTGAATTAAAGAGAGCCTGTGATAAAGAATATATAATAATAGATGATTACTGTGGCACATTTTTAGCTAATCTGCAATCGTGTTATTCGTATATGCAGAAGTTCTTGGATAAGAATAAAGGAAAGCCGGTGTGCGATGAGATAATAGAATTCTTCTTTAAGATAAGACATTTTATTAATATGTATGACTGCATAGATGAGAAGTATGTTATATATGCTGAGCATATCGATGACGGTGACTTTGCACTTCATCTGTACTGTGTTGACCCGTCAGGACAGTTATCGCAGAGATTAAGTCAGGGAATATCGACAATAATGTTCTCGGCGACACTTCTTCCAGTGAATTATTTTAAGGAAATGCTTTCAGGAAATGCAGATGACTATGCTGTGTATGCACATTCGCCGTTTGATACTGATAATAAGAGAGTGCTTATTGGACGTGATGTTACAAGCAGGTATACGAGGCGTAATTATAATGAGTACACCAAGATTGCAGGTTATATCCACACACTTACGCAGTCGAAGCAGGGCAAATATATGATATTCTTTCCTTCTTACAGCTATATGAGAGAGGTGTATGATATATATATACAAAAATATGCCTGCAATGTTATAGATCTGCACGATGTTGAGGATGGAAGCTACATTTATCATATCTCTGAGGGAGAAAATGTATTGATACAGGATAATAATATGACGGAAGCCGATAAAGAGAATTTCTTGTCAGTATTTATGGATAATACAAGTGGAAATGTCACGGGCTTTTGTGTGCTTGGCGGTATATTTTCTGAGGGAATTGACCTAAGGGATAAGTCACTTATAGGGGCGTGTATTGTAGGAACAGGTATACCTATGATATGCAGACAGCGTAATATATTAAGAAATTATTTTGACAGTATAGGTAAGAATGGCTATCAGTATGCGTATGTATTTCCGGGAATGAACAAGGTGCTGCAGGCGGCTGGAAGAGTTATAAGAACTGCAGATGACAAGGGTATAATACTTCTGTTAGATGACCGTTTTATGACACAGGAATACCAGATGCAGTATCCAAGGGAATGGGATAAAGTGTACCCTGTAGATATTAATAATACAGGAAAATGTATTGAGGATTTCTGGAGATTATAAGGCATATGGGGAATTATGAGGAAATTTGTCGATTACGGTGAAATTCGGCAAGTAATATGTTGAGAAATTGTCAGACATATGCTATTATTTTAGTATAAATACGGACTGTGACAATTAATTATATGATTATTTATATTGGAGAGAACTATGGGAGAGAATGAAATCAGGAATTTAGCGGATTCCCATGCGGGAATAGATGAATGGAAGAAAGCTGGATTTAACGAACTTCAGGTGCTTGAGATTACTAAAGGTAATGATAATGGCGTTGACATTTCAATATATGCCAGTCCCGAATATAATTCAAGGCAGATGAAGGTTATACGAATGGCACTTGAGGAAGGGATTGATGTAAGTGCTATGGCAGATCCGGAGTATAATTATATGCAGATGGAGCAGATTAAAGAAGGCATAAAAGAGGGTATTGATTTATCGCTTATATGCAATCCGAAGTACGATTATTCTGTTATGAGAGAGATTCGTCTTGCATTAAAGTACAGATTTGATCTTACAAGATACGCAAGGCTTGGATATTCTGGAGAGGTGTTAAGACAGATAAGGCTGGCTAAGAGAGATGATGTTGATTTAACATTTTTCGTTGATGAGAATTTCGATGCACACCAGCTTAACGAGATTAGAATAGGCTTGTTAAAATGTGTAGATGTATCGAAGTATATGCTTCATGAATATACAGCAGACCAGATGAAACAGTTAAGGTTAGGACTTGAGGCTGGAATAGATATTACCAAGTATAATATGATAGGTTTCTCCTCAGGACAGATGGAACAGATAAGGTTAGGAGAAGAAGAAGGGATAGATGTAAGTCCATATGCAGATCCATTTATCAATGCTGTCCAGATGAAAGAGATGAGAGAACAGATTGAGAATGATGGCAAGGTTCAGGAAGAGCCACAGCTTAATGAACTTCAAAGTCAGGAGATACTGCTTGGACTTCAGAGTGGTGTAGATGTAAGCGTATACGCCGATGCAAGATATACTTGCAGACAGATGGAGCAGATAAGAATAATGCTTGAGAGGGGTCTTGATCCTTCGGAATTATTAGTACATAAAGACCAGTAATTAAGGACATACATATAAGGGGAATTCGATTATAAAGATGACATAAGACAATGTGCTATGGTTGATTGGAGGAGTCAGAATTGAATGATGTACTTAGAGAACAGATACAGTTAAATACCAAAGAAGTAGTTGTCAATGTTGATAATGATCATATGAAAGCAAGTATAGTCCTTAATGGCATAGGCAGTGATGAAGCTTATACATACGAGGAGATTGCAGACAAGCTTTCACAGGCAGGTGTGCGTACAGGAATTAATGAAGCGAGAATACGCGAAGTTATTCTTAATAAGCTGTACGATATTGAAATCGTGGTAGCAGAAGGCAAAAGTGCAGTTAACGGTACTGATGGTTATTACAACTTCTTCTTTGATTCAGAGTATGAAAGAGATAATAAGCCTACATTAAGAGAAGATGGTTCTGTTGATTATTTTAATGTAAAGCTTTTTGAGAAGGTTAATAAAGATGATAAGCTTGCAGAGTATATAGAACCTACCAAGGGTGAATTTGGATATGATATATTTGGAAAGCTTTTAGTTCCAAAGCCAGGAAGACCAGGACCTAAGTTAAGAGGCAAGGGCTTTACAGTGTCAGAGGACGGCAAGTCTTATTATGCCCAGTTAAGCGGCAAAGTAGAATATCGTAACTACGACCTTAATGTAAGTAATGTATATAATGTCAGCGGTGATGTTGATGTTGGAACAGGAAGCATAGATTTTAATGGTGACGTAGAGATTAACGGAAGTGTCAGAGGCAGTGTCAAGATACACGCTATGGGTAATATATACATAGGTGGATATGTTGAAGATGCAGATATATGGTCAGGACAGGATATCATTATACAGGATGGTGTTAATGCAGGTGAGAACGGAAGAATCGAAGCTATGGGCAATATATCAGCAAGGTTTTTCGAGAATGCACATATTATAAGCCATAGTGATATAAAGTGTGATTATATGCTTAATACAACAGCTTTGGCATATGGCGGAATATATCTTGAGGGCAAGAGAGGTTCTGTAATAGGCGGAGATGTCACAGGCGTAAGGGGCATATGTATTAAAGCTTGTGGAAGTGAGTCTTATTCTAAGACTGTATTAAGAGTTGGTGTAACTAAGGAGATAAGCAGTGAATATGCCAAGGTGCTTATGGTGCTTAAGGATATAGATACGCAGATAGACAGATTTAATCAGGCTTTACAGAAGCTTGATATATTAAAGAAGGCAGGTTCTGATAAGTTTGATGAAACACTTAACAGAAAGCTGTTGCAGTCAAAGATTGTTAAGACAGCAGAGAAAGCCAAATATGAAGAAAAAAGCCGTAATCTTTATACACTTGTAAGGGAGTCAGACAGGGCAGTTGTAAGGATTGATAAGAATATATATCCAGGAAGCCGTGTATTTATGGGCGATAAGACATATGTTCCTAGTACCGTATTTACGCATATTGCTTTAAAGAAGACTTCACAGGGTGTATTGATAAGAAATTATGATTCTATGTAGTGAGAATATATTTACAGAGGTTAGTTTATGATAGAAGAGGTTGTTTCAATAGAGCTTCCCGTGCATGAGAGAATGGTTATTAAGAAGAACAGGCTCACACCGAAAGATTATGCTGGCGAGCCTGTTCCAAGAATATCTATTGTTACAGGAATACATGGTGATGAGCTTGATGGGCAGTATGTGTGCTACGAAGTCATAAGACGTGTTAATAATAATCTGGAAAGATTAAAAGGAATTATAGATATATATCCAGATGTAAATCCCCTTGGAATAGATACAGGTTCAAGGGGAATTCCTATGTTTGAGCTTGATATGAACAGAGTATTTCCAGGTGATAATAATGGAGCTGTGGCAGAGAGTGTTGCGGCAGGAATTGTCAACGATATAATTGGAAGTGATTTCTGTCTTGATATTCATTCAAGCAATATATTTGTAAGAGAGATGCCGCAGGTAAGACTGAATGAAGAAAATGCGGAAAGACTGCTTCCATTTGCAAAGATGTTAAATGCGGATTTTGTATGGATATTTTCATCAATAACAGTGCTTGATGCGACACTGGCATACAGCCTTAATCATCTTGGTGTACCTACGCTTGTAGCAGAGATGGGCGTTGGTAACAGAATTAACAGGGAATACAGCCAGCAGCTTATTGATGGAATATTTAACCTTATGAGTAATCTTGGAATATGGGAAATACCAGAGGCTGATAATAAAATAGCTGTCAGAGAGCCTATTATCTCAACAGAGGGGGAAGTTAATTTCCTGACAGCGAAGGAAAGCGGAATATTTGTTCCATCTATTAATTCATGTGGCAATATCCATATGGGAGATGCCATAGGCGACATAATAGAGCCAATAGAGGGAAGGATAATCCAGCATATTGAATCTCCGGTAGATGGTATTGTATTCACATTGAGGGAAAATCCAGTTGTATACAAGGGGGCACTTCTTGCGAGAGTACACGGAGGAAGAGTGTAATGAAAAAAGAAGTTTTATATAGTCTTAAGGGAATATACAGAGAGAATTTTGAGATAGAAGGCTACAGATTTGGACATGGCGAGAAATCAGCCTGCATAGTCGGGGCTATGAGGGGTAATGAGATACAGCAGTTATATATATGCTCACAGCTTATAAAGGTGTTAAAAGACCTTGAAATGAGAGGTGCAATATCGCATAACCACGAGATTTTAGTAATTCCGTCAGCTAACAGATTTTCTATGAATGTTGAAAAAAGGTTCTGGCCTGTAGATAATACAGATATTAACAGAATGTTCCCTGGTGATGAAGCGGGAGATACTACCAAGCAGATAGCTGCTGCAATATTTGAAAGCAGTAAGGGCTACAGCTATGGAATACAGTTTGCAAGCTTTTATATGCCTGGAGATTTCATACCTCATGTACGTATGATGGAAACGGGTTATCAGAGTGCGAGCCTTGCCAATCTTTTTGGACTGCAGTATGTTGTTATAAGAAAGCCAAAGCCTATGGATACGGCAACGCTTAATTATAGCTGGCAGATGAATGGAACAAATGCTTTTTCGATATATACGAACAGCACAGATATTGTTGATGAAAAGTCTGCAAGACAGGCAGTATCGTCAGTGTTAAGATTTCTTACGAGAATGGGAATATTAAAATATAATAATCACAGCGGTTACATAGCAAGTGTCATTAACGAGTATGATTTATCAGCCGTTAAGACATATGATGCAGGTTTTTACAAAAGGCTTAAAGAACCGGGGGATCCGGTTGTCCATAATGAGGTAATAGGTCAGGTTATTGATCCGTGTGAGGGATATGTCAAGAGTGAGATATTATCACCGACAGACGGAATAGTATTCTTTGCACATACAGCCCCTCTTGTTATGGGTAATGAAGTTGTATACAAGATTATAAGACGTATGCATGAATAGTGTATACAATATAGAAATATACACAACATTGTTCTTGTGTCTTGTTTCTTTAGTAATGATATGATAAAATATTTTACATTCTTGTTGAAATAGTAGTGACAGGAGTACAGCTGATTAAGAAAGGAAATAATTAAAATGAGTGGCGTTAAAAGAGTTTTTGTTGAGAAAAAGAAACCTTTTGCTGTTAATGCAAAGGAGTTACACGATGAAATCACAGGTTATCTCGGTATTAAGACAATTACAGATGTAAGGGTGCTTATCAGATATGATATTGAGAATCTTTCTGATGAGACATATAAGAAAGCACTTACAACAGTATTTGCAGAACCACCTGTTGATGATGTGTATGAGAATGAATTTAAGGCTTCAGATGATGATTTTGTATTTTCTGTAGAATATCTTCCGGGACAGTTCGACCAGAGAGCTGATTCGGCAGAGCAGTGTGTTAAGTTCCTTAATGAGAATGAAACTCCTGTAATTAAGACTGCAACTACTTATATTATATCAGGCAAGCTTACAGATGATGATAAGGCTAAGATTAAAAACCATTGTATCAATCCGGTAGATTCAAGAGTAGCTGATGAGAAGCTTCCAGATACACTTGTTACTAAGTTTGATACACCAGCAGATGTTGTTGTATTTGATGGCTTCAAGGATATGAGCGGGGACAAGCTTAAGGAATTATATGATTCACTTGGTCTTGCTATGACATTTAAGGATTTCAAGTTCATTCAGGATTACTTCAAGAATGAAGAGAACAGAGATCCATCTATGACAGAAATCAGAGTTCTTGATACATACTGGTCTGACCACTGCCGCCACACAACATTTGCTACAGAATTAAAGAATGTAGAATTTAAGGACGGATATTACAGAGCTCCTATGGAAGAAACTTACAATAAGTATCTTGCTGACAGAGCTGTTATATATAAAGACAGAAAAGATAAGTTCGTATGTCTTATGGATTTAGCCCTTATGGGTATGAAGAAGTTAAAGGCAGAAGGCAAGCTTGAAGATCAGGAAGAGTCTGATGAGATTAATGCCTGCTCTATAGTTGTTCCTGTTGAGATTGACGGAAAGACAGAGGAGTGGCTTGTAAACTTCAAGAACGAAACTCATAACCACCCAACAGAGATAGAGCCATTTGGTGGTGCTGCTACCTGCCTTGGTGGAGCTATAAGAGATCCACTTTCAGGACGTACATATGTATATCAGGCTATGCGTATCACAGGTGCGGCAGACCCTACAGTTCCGGTAGCAGATACACTTCACGGCAAGCTTCCACAGAGAAAGATTGTTACAGAAGCAGCTCACGGCTACAGCTCATATGGTAACCAGATTGGTCTTGCTACAGGTTATGTTAAAGAAATATACCACCCAGATTATGTTGCTAAGCGTATGGAGATTGGTGCGGTTATAGCGGCAGCTCCAAGAAGCGCAGTTAAGAGAGAGAATTCTGATCCAGGAGATATTATTATCCTACTTGGTGGACGTACAGGACGTGATGGTTGTGGTGGTGCTACAGGTTCATCTAAGGTTCACACAGAGGAGTCTATAGAGACTTGTGGAGCAGAGGTTCAGAAAGGTAATGCACCTACAGAGCGTAAGATGCAGAGACTTTTCAGACGTCCGGAAGTAACTAAGCTTATTAAGAAATGTAATGACTTTGGTGCAGGCGGTGTATCAGTTGCAATCGGTGAACTTGCAGCAGGTCTTACAGTAGATTTAGATAAAGTTCCTAAGAAGTATGAAGGTCTTGACGGAACAGAACTTGCTATATCAGAGTCACAGGAAAGAATGGCAGTTGTTGTTGACCCAGCAGATGTTAAAGCATTTTTAGAGTATGCCACAGAGGAGAACCTTGAAGCGGTTGAAGTTGCTGTTGTAACAGAAGAACCAAGACTTGTACTTAACTGGAGAGGCAAGGATATCGTTAATATTTCAAGAGCTTTCCTTGATACTAACGGTGCACATCAGGAGACATCAGTACTTGTAGATATCCCAGATGACAAGGCTAATTACCTTGAAGCTAAGCCAGTAGATGATGTTAAGGGCAGATGGCTTAAGACACTTGCAGACCTTAACGAGTGTTCACAGAAGGGACTTGTTGAAAGATTTGATGGTTCAATCGGTGCTGGTTCAGTACTTATGCCATTTGGTGGAAAGTACCAGCTTACAGAGACACAGGCTATGGTTGCCAAGCTTCCAGTGCTTAAGGGCAAGTGCGATACAGTAACTATGATGGCTTATGGATTTGATCCATATCTTTCTAAGTGGAGTCCATATCACGGAGCTATGTATGCAGTAACAGACTCGGTTGCTAAGATTGTTGCGGCTGGTGGCGATTACAGCAAGATTAGATTTACATATCAGGAATATTTCAGAAGAATGACAGAAGATCCTTCAAGATGGAGCCAGCCATTTGCAGCACTTCTTGGTGCATATGAGGCACAGATTGGCTTAGGACTTCCATCAATCGGTGGTAAGGATTCTATGTCAGGAACATTTGAACATATAGATGTACCACCTACATTATGCTCATTTGCTATTGATGTAGCTAAAGAGCAGGATATTATCACACCTGAATTAAAGAAAGCTGGCAATATACTTGTAAGATTTGACATTGAAAGAGATAAATATGACCTTCCTGTATTCTCACAGATTAAGGAATTATATTCATCTATCCACGAAGCTATTAAGAGCAAGGCAATTGTGTCTGCATATGTTCTTGATGCTAACGGCTTAGTTCCAGCAATAAGCAAGATGGCATTTGGTAATATGCTTGGTGTTGCTGTTGAGCCATCTGTATCAAAGGAAGAATTATTCGCACCAGCATATGGCTGTATAGTAGCAGAAGTAGACAGCTCTAAGCTTTTAGAGATTAAGGCAGCTTATACTAAGGTTGGTACAGTAACAGAAGAAGCTAAGTTTACATATGAAGATGTTTCAATCAATATTGAGGAAGCATTAAGTGTATGGAAAGATACATTAGAGGGTGTATTCCCAACAAAGGTTTCTAAGGAAACTGATAGGGTTGAGTCACCTGTATATTCAAAGGGCAATGTATATGTATGCAAGAATAAGGTTGCGAAGCCAACAGTATTTATACCAGTATTCCCAGGTACTAACTGTGAATATGACAGTGCCAGGGCGTTTGAGAGAGCTGGTGCAGATACTATTGTCAAAGTATTCAAGAACCTTGATGCTGCAAGCATAAGAGAATCTGTTGATGAATTTGAAAAAGCAATTAACCAGTCACAGATTATTATGTTCCCAGGTGGATTTTCAGCAGGTGATGAACCAGATGGTTCTGCTAAGTTCTTTGCAACAGCCTTCCGTAATGCTAAGATGAAGGAAGCAGTTGAGAAGCTCCTTAATGAAAGAGATGGTCTTGCACTTGGTATATGTAATGGTTTCCAGGCTCTTATCAAGCTTGGTTTAGTACCTAATGGCAAGATAACAGGACAGGATTCTAATTCACCTACACTTACATTTAACACAATTAATCGTCACATCTCTAAGATGGTATATACAAAGGTTGTTACTAATAAGAGTCCTTGGCTTGCAGAAGCAAAGCTTGGCGGAGTATACTGCAATCCAGCTTCACATGGTGAAGGAAGATTTGTTGCACCTAAGGAATGGCTTGATAAGCTCTTTGAAAATGGTCAGGTAGCAACACAGTACTGTGACCCGGAAGGTAATGTATCTATGGACGAAGAATGGAATGTCAATGGCTCATATATGGCTATTGAGGGTATCACAAGCCCGGACGGAAGATGCTTAGGTAAGATGGCACATTCTGAAAGACGTGGTGATTCGGTAGCTATTAATATCTATGGAGAACAGGATATTAAGATATTCGAGTCTGGTGTTAAGTACTTTAAATAAATAGTATAACTATCTGTGCATAATAACAGAATATCTAAATTATAAAATCCTGATGTATATTATACAAGTAATCCTGGACTGACAAAGGTTTGTATAGTGTACATCAGGAGTTTTTTATGTAGAATCAGGATAATAAAAAGTAATAAAAAGCTGTTGACAAAATAATTAAGTTAGATTATTATAATGATAGTTAGTAACAGCTAACGCATATGCCTTTATATTTATTTAACGGGTCCTCGACCCGTTTATTTAAAAGTCATAGGTTAGTAATAACTAACACAAGTTAGAATAAAACTAACAGTGAGATGTATACTATATATCTATTTCGCAGGATAAGGAGGACTAATATGAGTGTAGTTATAATTGGTGGTAACGAATGTATGGTATGTCAATATGAGAAGATATGTAAACAGCACGGCTGTAAGGCTAAGGTATTTGTTAAGGAGAAGAGTAGCTTTGGCAAAAAAATTGGCAACCCTGACCTTATGATACTTTTTACTAACACAGTATCACACAAAATGGTACATAGTGCTGTTACAGAAGCAAAGAGCAAGGACATTAGGATTGTGCGTTCACATTCAAGCAGTGCTTCATCACTTAATGCAGTTCTTCAGGAATATGTAGCAGACGGAAAGGCTTGTTAATTGTAACTGACACAGACAGCAGGCAGAGTAATGCGTAATATAAGGAATGGAGATTATATGCTTAGAAAGCTGGAGAATGAGATTGTAAAAGAATGTGCACCTACATTGGCTGGAATTAAGATGGCTAATCTTTTTAATTATAGATTTGTATCAGAAGATGAATTCGATTCTGAGATTAAGACTGCCAATATGAACCTTAATGAGAAGGGCGTATATATAGAAGTCTTAAGAAAGACAGATATGAGTTCATTGATATATGTATACAGACCAAGTATGTTATTTAAGGCAGTCAATAATGATGATGTATGGAATATATTATCCAGCTATGGATACATAGAACGAAGTATACAGGCATGTATTAATACACTTAAGGAACGTCTTATGACACAGCCCTGTTTTCCACACGAGATAGGTTTATTTCTTGGATATCCTGTAGAAGATGTAAAGGAGTTCATTTTTAATAAAGGACAGAACTGCAAATGTTGTGGTGTGTGGAAGGTATATTACAATGAACAGGAAAGTGTCAGAACATTTGCAAGATTTAAGAAATGTTCTGAGGTATATCAGAAGGTCTTTATAGGAGGACGAACATTAAATCAGTTGACCGTGAATATATGATTCACTCAACATATATGTGCACAAGCATTAAATTAAAGCAATAATGGAGGAATGATAATGAGTAAAGTTGCAGTTGTATATTGGAGCGGAACAGGTAATACAGAGGCTATGGCCAATGCTGTTGCTGAGGGAGCGAAGGAAAAAGGAGCAGAAGTAACATTATTCACTGCTTCAGAATTCTCATCAGCAAAGGTTGCAGAATTCGACGGAATAGCTTTCGGATGCCCTGCTATGGGAGCAGAAAATCTTGAAGAGTCAGAATTTGAGCCGATGTTTACAGACTGTGAAGCGGCACTTTCAGGAAAGAAGATAGCACTCTTTGGTTCTTACGGCTGGGGAAGCGGAGAATGGATGGATGACTGGGCAGAAAGAAGCAGGAATGCTGGTGCTGACCTTAGCTGTGACCCGGTAATCTGTAATGAAGCTCCTGATGATGAAGCTGTAAGTAATTGCAAGGATCTTGGTGCTTCTCTTGCATAATCAGAGTGTATGTACAATTAAGAATATGCATAGTTAATGTATGTGTATAATCAGATATGTGCATAATATAAAGTAATATAATGAATATATTAATAAGTGACATATTTATTCTGGACACTTCCCAATATAATATTAATAAGTGAGTAATGACCGCATACATATTAATTTTACTGTATATGTATGCGGTTATTATGTGAAAATTAATAATATGAAAATTTTCTTAAAATGGTAATTGACATCTAATAAGTGTTAGTATATACTAACACAGTAGCAAATGAAAAACATTATCAACATAGATACAGATAGGAGTGATAAGTTATGCCATTATCAATGATAGGTGAGGGAGAGACAGCAACAATCACAAGGATTGGTGGGAAAGAAGAGACGAGAAGATTTCTTGAGAATCTAGGCTTTGTAGTTGGAGCTATAGTGACGGTCATTTCTAAGACTGGCGGTAATGTTATAGTTAATATTAAAGAATCACGAGTAGCTATAGGAAGCGATATGGCTTCAAAGATTATGGTATAAAGACTTGAGTTTCAAGCCTCTATATAGATATTCACAATATTTTAATGAGAAGGAGAGATTAAGATGACTTTAAAGGAAGTTGCTGTTGGTCAGACTGTTAAAGTTGCTAAGCTTAATGGTGAAGGTCCGGTTAAGAGAAGAATTATGGACATGGGAATCACTAAAGGCGTAGAAGTCTATGTCAGAAAAGTTGCACCATTGGGAGATCCAATAGAAGTAACAGTACGAGGATATGAGTTATCACTTCGTAAGGCAGATGCAGCTATGATAGAGGTAAATTAATATTTTTTTTACCAAAAGGTTAGCATTAACTAATTATAGCAAGCATAATCTAAATGAAGAAAGTTACAACTAATTATTAACTCATTAAGAAAAGAGGTAAAAGAATGTCAATTAAGATTGCATTAGCAGGTAACCCTAACTGCGGTAAAACAACATTGTTTAATGCTCTTACAGGTTCTAACCAGTTCGTAGGTAACTGGCCAGGTGTTACTGTAGAGAAGAAGGAAGGTAGATTAAAGGGACATAAAGATGTTGCCATTATGGATTTACCAGGTATTTACTCACTTTCTCCATATACATTAGAGGAAGTTGTAGCAAGAAATTATCTTATTAATGAAAGACCAGATGCTATCATCAATATTGTTGATGGTACTAACATTGAAAGAAACTTATATCTTTCAACACAGATTATGGAACTTGGTATTCCGGTAATTATGGCTGTTAATATGATCGACCTTTTAGCTAAGAATGGTATTGAACTTAACATTGCAAAGCTTTCAGAGAAGCTTGGCTGTGAAGTAGTTGAAATTTCAGCTCTTAAGGGAACTGGTATCAGGGAAGCGGCAGAAAAGGCTGTAAAGCTTGCTGAGTCTAAGAAGATTAATAAGCTTGCACATAAATTCAGTGATGAAGTTGAATCTGTTATCGAAGCAGTTGAAGATAAGATTGGTCTTGATGTAGTAGAAGAACAGAAGAGATTTTTCGCTATCAAGTTATTAGAGAAAGATGACAAAATCGGACAGCTTATGTCTAGTGTACCTGATGTTACAGCAGAGATTGATAAACTTGAGAAAGATTTTGATGATGATACAGAAAGTATTATCACTAATGAAAGATATACATACATTTCATCAATTATCGGAGAGTGTGTAAAGAAGGCTCATTCTAAGGATAAGCTTACAACATCTGATAAGATTGATAAAATCGTAACTAACAGAATATTAGCACTTCCTATATTCGCAGTAGTTATGTTCTTAGTATATTACATTGCAATGGTAACAGTTGGTACAGCAGCTACAGACTGGGCTAATGATGGTTTGTTCGGTGATGGTTTCCACCTTTTCGGTATCGGTACTTCAGCTTATGAAGAAGTAGCTGACGAATATGGCGATTCAGATGAAATCATTGCAGCATATGTAGAAAGCCTTGGTTCTAAGGGCAAAGCAATAGCAGATGCTATTGATACTGAAGCAGAAGACTATGACTCAGAAGCTGCTGTTAAGGCTCTTACAACTCTTAAGTCTATGGTTAAGTCATCAGATTCAGTTGATTATACTGTAGAAGATGATGAAACACTTGCAACAGAAGATTTCACAGCAGATGCTGATGATATTAAAGAAGCTATTAACCTCGCTATCGAATATGATGGTACAGCTCCAGATCCGGCAGATTATGGCATATGGGTTCCTGGTATCCCAGTTCTTATTGGTGACGGACTCGATGCAATCGGTTGTGCAGATTGGTTAAATGGTCTTATCCTTGATGGTATTGTAGCCGGTGTTGGTGCCGTACTTGGTTTCGTTCCTCAGATGTTAGTATTATTCTTATTACTTGCTATCTTAGAGGCTTGCGGATATATGGCACGTATCGCATTCATTATGGATAGAATCTTTAGAAGATTCGGTCTTTCAGGTAAGTCATTCATACCTATCCTTATCGGTACAGGTTGTGGTGTTCCTGGTATTATGGCTTCTCGTACAATCGAGAACGAAAGAGACCGTCGTATGACAATTATGACAACAACATTTATACCTTGTGGTGCTAAGACACCATTCATCGCTATGATTGCAGGTGCTATCTTTGGTGGTTCACCTTGGGTTGCAACATCAGCTTACTTCATCGGTATGGCAGCAATTATCGTATCAGGTATTATTTTAAAGAAGACAAAGTTATTCAGCGGAGATCCAGCACCATTCGTTATGGAACTTCCTGCATATCATATTCCAACAGTTGGCAACGTACTTAGAAGTATGTGGGAGCGTGGCTGGTCATTCATCAAGAAGGCTGGTACAATTATCCTTCTTTCTACAATCGTTGTATGGTTCACAACATACTTTGGATTTGCTGATGACGGATTTAGAATGTTAGCAGAAGATGAAATTGATATGAGTATTTTAGCTAAGATTGGTAATGCAATCGGCTGGATATTCACTCCACTTGGATGGGGTAACTGGCAGGCAGCCGTTGCTTCAATCACAGGACTTGTAGCTAAGGAAAATATCGTTGGTACTATGGGTATCCTTTACGGTGGTGGAGATGTATCTCCATATGCAGCACTTGCACTTGCATTTACTAAGTTAGCAGGTTTCTCATTCCTTACATTCAACCTTCTCTGTGCTCCTTGTTTCGCAGCAATCGGTGCTATTAAGAGAGAGATGAACAGTGCTAAATGGACTTGGATAGCAATTGGTTACCAGTGTGGATTTGCATATGTAGTATCACTTTGCATCTACAATATCGGAAGCCTTATTGCTGATGGAGTATTTAGTATCTGGACAGTTGTAGCATTTGTATTAGTAGCTGGTTTCCTTTATCTTTTATTCAGACCAACAAAGGAAGCGGAAGAATACAAGAAAGCAGCAGCTAACTAAGATTACTTCCTAATCATAATTATATAAGTGTTCAATCCGTCACTAAGTGGCGGATTGGATATATATTTTATTCATCAGATATAGCGGCAGATGTCAGAGTTGGTGTAAGAATGGAGGATTAATATGGGCACAGTAATCGTATTGGTGGTATTGGTGGTAATTGTAGCCGCTATTGTGTATACAATGGTTAAAGGCAAGAAGAATGGCAAACATTCATGCGGTGGAGATTGTGGTCATTGTGGAGGCTGCCACTAGGATAGGAGGCATTAATGCAGAAATACTATTCATGTGATAAAAATGCTTCTGAAGTAGTTGGCTATGAAAGAAGCGAAATGCAGAAGGACATAATTCTGCAAAGATTAAGAAACAGGGGATGCAGAATAACGAAACAGAGAATGATGCTTTTAGACATTATTCTTAATGAAGAATGTTCGTGCTGCAAAGAAATATATTATAAGGCATCAAAGCTTGATCCTAATATTGGAACAGCTACAGTATACCGTATGATTAATACACTTGAGGAGATTGGTGCTATTAACAGAAGAAATATGTACCGTGTATCGTGTGGAAGCGAATGTAATATGAACAACACATACACAGTTGAGTTTGACGATAATTCAGTAATCAATCTGTCAGCCAGCAAATGGAACCAGATAGTGCAGAAGGGTTTAACAGCTTGTGGTTACATAGACAGTAAGACAGTTAAGAGTATAACAGGAGGGCCATAATAATAATGCCCCTCCTGTTTTTGATAAAGTTTCTCAATTAATAAAAAATATGTGGTAAAACTAAAAAGTATGGTATAAGATAATACCTAAACAAAAATCAAAGTCAATTACGTCAGGCAGATGTTAATTGGGAATGGAGGATAAGATGAAAAACGTATTTAAGAAAATCGATGGAGTTAAGACAGGAATATTTGCAGCAGGTGTACTTTTTGGTACAGCAGGAATTAAGATATTATCAAGCCAGGATGCTAAGAAGGTATACACGAACTGTACAGCAGCAGTTCTTCGTGCTAAGAAGTGTGTAATGAAGACAGCAACAACAATTCAGGAGAATGCTGGTGATATCTATGCGGAGGCTAAGGCTATCAACGATGAGAGAGAAGCAGCAGAAGAAGTTGTAGATGATACAGTAGAATTAAACGAAGTATCAGAAGAAACAGAAAGCACAGAGCAGTAATAATATGCTGGAATAAGTGCTAAGAGGCAGAATATGAAATTTTATATTAAACACAGTATGACAGGACGTTTAAGAGTTCATATGGATATGAAGCATATGAGTTTTAAACAGGCAGATATATTAGAGTATTATATTAAAAATATAGAAACAGTGACTTCTGTCAAAGTATATGAAAAGACTTGTGATGCTGTTATAGAATTTAAAGGCGATAAAGCACAGATTATTAATGAACTTAAGCATTTTACATATTCACAGGTGGCAGTTCCTGAAGATGTGCTTAACAGTTCAGGAAGAGAGATGAATTCTTATTATCAGGACAAGCTGGTTAATAAGGTATTCTTAAGAGCAGCAAGTAAGCTGTTCCTCCCTATATCTGTAAGAAATGTTGTAACAACTGTAAAGTCGGTTAAATATATTGGCAGCGGTGTTAAGACATTGCTTAAAGGAAAGATGGAAGTACCTGTGCTAGATGCGACAGCAATCGGTGTTTCTATGTTAAGAAATGATTTCAATACCGCAGGTTCTGTTATGTTCCTTCTTGGAATCGGTGAGATTATGGAAGAATGGACACATAAGAAGTCGGTAGGAGATCTTGCAAGGACTATGTCACTTAATGTAAGCAGGGTATGGCTTAAGACAGCCGATACAGAAGTATTAGTCCCTGTTAATGAGATAAAGAACGGTGATGAAATTATAGTTCATGTAAGTAATGTTATTCCATTTGATGGAGTTGTAGTTACTGGTGAAGCTATGGTTAATCAGGCTTCACTTACTGGTGAAGCAGTGCCGGTAAGCAAGAATACAGGAAGTGCTGTATTTGCAGGAACAGTTATTGAGGAGGGCGGACTCACAATAAAGGTTAAGCAGAGTGGCGGTAATAGTAAGTATGACAAGATTGTTAAGATGATTGAGGAGTCAGAAAAGCTCAAGTCTGGTCTTGAAAGCAAGGCTGAACATCTTGCTGATTCATTAGTTCCATATACATTAGGTGGAACAGCACTCACATATCTTCTTACAAGAAATGCAACAAAGGCATTATCAATACTTATGGTTGACTTCTCCTGTGCACTTAAGCTTGCTATGCCAATAACAGTATTGTCAGCAATAAGACAGGCTGGACAGAATGATATTACAGTAAAGGGTGGTAAGTTCTTAGAGGCAGTAGCCGCTGCAGATACTATCGTATTTGATAAGACAGGAACACTTACTAAGGCTGCACCAACAGTAAAATATGTATATTCATTTAGTGGTGATAGTGAAGATGAGCTTTTAAGAATGGCTGCCTGTATGGAAGAACATTTTCCACATTCTATGGCCAAGGCAGTTGTTGATGCAGCAGCTAAGAAGAACTTACGCCACGAAGAAATGCATACAAAGGTTGAGTATATAGTTGCACATGGTATATCAACTACTATAAATAATAAGAAGACTATAATAGGAAGCTATCATTTTGTATTTGAAGATGAAGGCTGTACTGTGCCTGAAGGCAGACAGGAAATGTTTGATAATCTTCCAGAAGAATATTCACACCTTTATCTTGCAATTGAGGATAAGCTTGCGGCGGTTATATGTATAGAAGACCCTGTAAGACCAGAGGCTAAGGAGGTAATTAGTTCACTTAAAGAGCTTGGAATATCTAAGGTTGTAATGATGACAGGAGATAGTGAGCGTACAGCTAAGGCAATCGCAGGCAAGGTTGGCGTAGATGAATATTATTCAGAAGTACTCCCAGAAGATAAGGCTTCATTTGTTGAGAAGGAAAAAGCTGCCGGACGTAAGGTTATAATGATTGGTGATGGTATTAACGATTCACCGGCATTGTCAGCGGCAGATGTTGGTATTGCAATAAGTGATGGTGCTCAGATAGCAAGAGAGATTGCAGATATTACAGTTAGTGCTGATGATTTAGGGCAGATTGTATATCTTAAGGATTTAAGCAACAATCTTATTAAGAAGATTAACCGTAATTACAGAACTATAGTATCTTTCAACTCAGGACTTATAGCACTTGGTGTATTAGGTGTAATACAGCCAACAACATCAGCACTTTTACATAATACATCAACACTTTTCATCAGTATGAATAGTATGAAGAATATAACTTTAGCTGAGGAGCATAAGTAATAATCTTATAAATTACTAAAAATATAAAAAAGGAACACACTAATTGATATATTTTATCATTTGGCGTGTTCCTTTTTTGCGTTATTGATATTATAATACCAATAAAGGTTAGGTTAGACTAACCTAATTATATTAAATATGAAGGAGAGAAAATTATATGTTTCTTACTGTAAAAGATTTAAAAAAATCATATGGCAGTACTTCTAATAAAGTAGAAGTTCTTAAGGGAATTAATTTTGAAGTTGAAAAAGGGGAAATATGCGTACTGCTTGGACCATCTGGTTCGGGAAAATCAACACTTCTTAATATAATAGGTGGAATAGATGATGCTGATTTGGGATATGTAAGCATTGATAGTGAAAAGACTAAAGATATGAAAGAAAAAGAGCTTACAAGATACAGAAGAAAGCACCTTGGTTATGTATTCCAGATGTATAATCTTATACCTAACCTTAATGTTAAGGAGAATATCGAGGTTGGTGCTTATCTTAGCGATTCACCGCTTGATATTAACGAACTGCTTAATACATTAGGGCTGTATGAGCACAGGCATAAGCTTCCTAACCAGTTATCTGGCGGACAACAGCAAAGAACTGCAATAGGCAGGGCTATTGTTAAAAATCCCGACATATTATTATGTGATGAGCCCACAGGAGCACTTGATTATCACACATCTAAGGAAATCTTAAAGCTTATTGAGGATGTCAACAAGAAATACGGCAACACAGTCATAATGGTTACACATAATGATGCTATCCAGAATATGGCTGACAGGGTTATCAAGTTAAGAGATGGACAGATAAGAGATAATATAGTTAATAACAGTAAGGTATCTGCCGCTGACCTTGAATGGTAGATTAAATATTATATAATGGGAGTTAGATATGAAAAATCCTTTAATTAAACGATTGCCAAGAGAATTTACTGGTGAAATTGCAAAATATATAGTCATATTTATATTTATGACAGCTGTTATAGGGCTTATAAGTGGTTTTCTTATAGCTGATGGAAGCGTGCTTGATACATATAATAAGAGTTTTGATAAATATAATGTAGAAGATGGTAATTTTGAATTGTATTCCAAGGCCGATGATAAGCTGATTGACAGGCTGGAAGAAGAAAATGTTACTATATATGAGAACTTCTATAAAGAAGAAACTTTAAAAGTACACAATAATGAGAAGTTAAGAGAAGACGACCAGAGCACAATACGTTTCTATATTAATAGAGATGATATTGATAAAGTTGATGTTATGGAAGGCAGACTCGCAGAGGATATTAACGAGATTGCATTGGATAGAATGTATTCTGTCAATAATGATATTAAAATCGGCGACATAATTAATGTTGGCACAAGGGCACTTAAAGTAACAGGTTATGTTGCATTATCTGATTACAGCTGTCTTTTCTCGAACAACTCAGATACAATGTTTGACTCTTTAAAATTCGGTGTTGGTGTAGTGTCAGAGAGCTGTTTTGATATGTATGATGATACACATATTCATTATGTATATTCGTGGAAATATGATAATAAGCCTGCAGACGATATAGAAGAAAAAGAGATGGCAGATGATTTTATGAAAGTAATATCTAATAATGCTATACTTACTAATTATATTCCAGGATATCTTAATCAGGCGATACATTTTACCGGTGATGATATGGGAAGCGACAAGGCTATGATGATAGTTCTTTTATATGTTGTTATAGCTATTATGGCATTTGTATTTGCAGTTACAACTAATAATACAATATTCAAAGAAGCTAATGTTATTGGTACTTTAAGAGCTTCGGGATATACAAGGGGAGAGCTGTTGTTACATTATATTCTTCTACCGATTATTGTTACATTAGCAGGTGCACTTGTCGGTAACATATTAGGATATACATGGTTTAAGGATATATTTGTAGATACATATTATCAGAGTTATTCGCTTACAACTTATACAACACTTTGGAATGGTGAAGCATTTGTATTAACAACAGTTGTTCCATTTATAATAATGGTAGTGATAAATGTATTGCTCATAGGTTACAGGCTTCGTCTTTCACCACTTAAGTTCTTAAGAAAGGACTTGGCTGTAAGACAGAAGAAGAAAGCTGTGCATTTGCCAGGATTCAAGTTCTTTAACAGATTTCGTTTAAGAATAATTATACAGAATATGCCAAATTACATTACATTATTTGTGGGTATATTATTTGCCAATATACTCCTTCTGTTCGGTATTATGATGACCCCGCTTCTTGACCATTACCAGAATGAGATACAGGACAAACTTATAGCTAAACATCAGTATGTATTGAAAGTTCCGGTCGAGGTGGATAATGAGGCCGCAGAGAAATACTGTGTCAGGACACTTTCAACACTTGAGGGACGTTTAAAGAGTGAAGATGTATTGATATACGGAATTGCTGATGACAGCGAATATGTTGACATTAACAGTAGTGAACTTAAAGATGGTGAAGTGTATGTGTCACACGGCTATGCTGAAAAGTTCAAGATTAATAAGGGTGATAAGATAACGCTCAAAGAGAAATATGAGGACAAGGAATATACATTTACAGTTAAGGATATGTATGATTATCCATCAGCATTTGCAGTATTTATGGATGAAGGATATTTTAAAAATCTATTCGACAAAGAGGATGATTACTATTCAGGCTACTTATCATCAGAGAAGCTTGATATTGATGAGAAATATATTGCAACAGAGATTACACTTGATGATTTAACTAAGGTTTCAAGACAGCTTGACCGTTCTATGGGAGAAGTATTTGGAATTATTAAAGTCTTTGCAGTTGTATTATTTGCAGTATTAATGTTCTTGTTAACTAAGCTTATTGTTGAGAAGAATTCAACATCAATCTCTATGGTTAAGATATTAGGTTATTCCAACAGTGAGATAAGCAGGCTGTATGTCACCTCAACAACAATAGTGGTTGTCATATCAGTTGTTATCAATATTGCATTATCAGTTGTAATTATGAATAGCCTGTTCAGGGTATTTATGGAGAAAATGTCCGGCTGGATTTCCTGCTACTATGCACCATATCTGTTCGTAGTTATGTTCGTGCTGAATATCGGTGTGTATGCTCTGATTTCAGTATTTATGATGTATAAGATAAAGAAGATACCTATGGATGAAGCATTAAAGAATGTAGAGTAATAAAAAAGCTGTCCTGTTTAATGAATTGGATAAAGTGAGCAGATATAATTAGCTCATATTAATCCAATCATTAAACAGGACAGTTTTTTATTTATAATTAAGATGTTTTCTTTTGATTTTCTTTAAAATACTGAATTTCTTGAAATTTTTTATATTTAATTCTTGAAATTTTTCTCAAATCCTGAATTTCAGAAAAATTACAGCTATAACCGCAGTCTTGTAGTTAAGCCGCATATTCTGAGTCACCAAAGAAGTCATTGTACCATACAAGGAACATATATACTGTCCAGATTTTTCTTGAATTATCTGCCTTGCCTTCTTTATGTTCATCAAGATACTTAACAAGCTCATCTGTGTTGAAGTACTTGTTAGCAGCTTCGCTTGTGAAAGCTTTTTTAATCATATTGTAATATTTCTCGTCCTTTAACCATATTCTGATTGGCACTGGGAAACCAAGCTTCTTCTTCTCAGCAACCATATCAGGAAGATATTGGTTAGCAGCTTTACGCATAGCGTATTTAGTATTAGATTTATTAACTTTGTACTTAGTTGGGAGAGTTCTTGCTACATTGAATACTTCCTTATCAAGGAAAGGAACTCTTACTTCAAGGCTGTGTGCCATACTCATCTTATCAGCCTTAAGAAGAATATCACCGATAAGCCAGAAGTTAATATCTATATACTGCATTTTAGTTACATCATCTTTATCTTTAACTTTGTCATAAAATGGCTTAGTAAGTTCTTTATGGTTATACTTTCCAGTAGGGTTCTTTAATATCTTGGCACGTTCTTTTTCGTTGAACATAAATGCGTTACCGATAAAGCGTTCTTCAATATCCTTGCTTCCTCTTATAAGGAAATTCTTGCCCTTGAACTTAAATGGAACAGCCTGTGCAGCATTGGCAAGACACTTGCGGAGTCCCTTTGGAAGCTTTCTATAGCCTGCTGTATCAAGAGGTTCTTTGTAAATGTTATATCCGCCAAAGAACTCATCAGCACCCTCGCCTGACATTGAAACCTTAACATACTTAGAAGCAGTCTGGCTTACAAAGTAAAGGGCAATAGCAGCAGGGTCAGCTAAAGGCTCGTCCATATGATACTGGATTTTAGGGATAGCTGCCCAGTATTCTTCACTTGATACAAGCTTAGAATAATTGTCTATCTGGATTTTCTCAGATAAGGCTTTAGCGTAATCTATCTCGTTATATTTTTCGTAGTCAAATCCAACTGTAAATGTCTTGTCACCATTAAATGTAGCGGCAACATAGCTTGAGTCAACACCGCTTGAAAGGAATGAACCAACCTCAACATCACTAATCTTGTGGTGTTCAACTGAGTCGTGCATAGCATCGTCAATCTCTTTGACGAATTCATCTAAAGACTTGCTCTCATCAGCTTCAAATGTAGGCTCCCAGTATCTTTTTATGTTGATTTCTCCATTATGGAAAGTAAAGCAGTGACCTGGCATAAGCTTGTATACACCCTTAAAGAATGTTTCAGGAAGCACTGAATACTGGAATGTGAGGTAATTTTCAAGAGCAACATCATTAACTTCCTTCTTATATGCAGGGTGTGCCAATATGCTCTTAATCTCAGAACCATATATAATGTTGCCGTCAACTACAGTGTAGTAGAAAGGCTTAATTCCAAAGAAATCCCTTGCACCAAAGAGAGTTTCCTTCTCACTGTCCCATATAACAAATGCAAACATACCACGAAGCTTATTTAACATATCTTCACCGTATTCTTCATAAGCGTGAATAAGAACTTCTGTATCAGAGTTGTTCGCAAATATATGCCCCTTTTCAATAAGGTCTTTTCTTAAATCCTGATAATTATATATCTCACCATTAAATGTGATAACAATCTTTTTATTTTCGTTGAACATAGGCTGGCTTCCGTTATCAAGGTCGATGATTGAAAGTCTTCTAAAGCCCATATAAGCCTTGTCGTCTATATACTGACCGGCACTGTCAGGTCCTCTGTGGATGATTTTATTCATCATATCAGTAAGTACATCCTTACCATTTTCAAGGTATCCTGTAAATCCAGCAAATCCGCACATATTACAAAACCGTCCTTTCTTAAATGTGATTTATTACTATAATCCTTTAAAATACAGGCACAATAAAACCTGCATATTAATAATGTTTACACGAATATTACAACATATACGGCAGTATTTAGAATAACAGCCACCGTAAATGGCAAACCCTATGTAAATCAATTATGTAATTATAGCAAACTGGGATATTTAATACAAGATAATTGTTATGGCAAAACAGGCATTTACAAAGTAATAAAAATATTTTATAATTGTAGGCAAATTTTAATAATAGCTTGGATATAGTTCCAATATTAAATGCACAATATGGAGGATTAGTAATGGAAAAGATTAAGATGACAACACCACTCGTTGAGATGGATGGAGATGAGATGACAAGAGTATTGTGGAAGCTTATTAAGGAAGAACTGCTTTTACCTTATGTAGACCTTAATACAGAGTATTATGATCTTGGACTCGTCCATCGTAATGAAACTAATGATCAGGTTACTGTTGACTCAGCAGAAGCAACTAAGAAATATGGTGTTGCTGTCAAGTGTGCTACAATCACTCCTAATGCAGCAAGAGTTAAGGAATATGACCTTAAGGAAATGTATAAAAGCCCTAATGGAACAATCAGAGCAATATTAGATGGTACTGTATTCAGAGCACCTATTATTGTTAAGGGTGTTGAGCCATATGTTAAGACTTGGAAAAAGCCTATCACAATAGCAAGACACGCTTATGGTGATGTATACAAGGCATCAGAGATGAAGATTCCAGCAGCTGGCAAGGCAGAGCTTGTATACACAGATGAGCAGGGTAACGAATCAAGAGAGCTTATTCATAACTTTAAGGGGGCAGGAATTATTCAGGGTATGCATAACCTTAACGATTCTATTGAGAATTTTGCAAGAAGCTGCTTTAATTTTGCACTTGAAACTAAGCAGGATCTCTGGTTTGCAACTAAGGATACAATCTCTAAGAAGTACGATCATACATTTAAGGATATATTCCAGGATATATATGATAAGGATTATGCTGATAAGTTCAAGGAAGCAGGAATTGAGTATTTCTATACATTAATAGATGATGCAGTTGCAAGAGTTATCCGTTCAGAAGGTGGATATATCTGGGCATGCAAGAACTATGATGGTGACGTTATGTCAGATATGGTTGCAACAGCATTTGGTTCATTATCAATGATGACATCAGTTCTGGTATCTCCACAGGGATATTATGAATATGAGGCTGCTCATGGAACAGTTCAAAGACATTATTACAAGCACCTTAAGGGAGAAGAAACATCTACTAACCCTATTGCTACTATATTTGCATGGACAGGAGCTTTAAGAAAGAGAGGAGAACTCGACTCACTTCCAGAGCTTTCAAAGTTCGCAGATACACTTGAAAAGGCTTGCATCAAGACAGTAGAAGATGGTAAGATGACTAAGGATTTAGCACTTATTACTACATTAGGTAATCCTGTAACACTTAATACACAAGGTTTTATTAAGGCAGTTAAGGAGACACTTGAAAGTCTTTTATAATTGTGCCAATAAAGGGTATTATTATATAGGATATTATATATAGAAGTGTTGGATTTCACTTGTGATATCTATAGATATTCGTATGAATTGAGGATTTTGAATGAAGTTTAAGTTTGAGGTTAAAGATCTTTTTAAACTCCCCAATATTTTATGTTATATAAGAATTGCACTGGTTCCGCTGTTTGTATATCTTTATTTTACGGCAGAAGAACCAGTGGATTATTATGTTGCGACACTTGTTGTAATGCTTTCGGGGATAACAGATTTTCTTGATGGGCAGATAGCAAGACGTTGTAATATGATAACTGATTTGGGTAAGATTATTGATCCGGCAGCAGATAAGCTTATGCAGCTTGCAATGTTAGTTACTCTGGCTATTAATATTCCATATATGTGCATACTTGCTGTATATATTATTGTCAAAGAGGTAGTTATGGCACTTATGGGTCTTGTAGTTATGAAAAGGGCGAATAGGAGATTAGATGGTGCTAAATGGTATGGCAAGGTATGTACAGCAGTATTGTATGTGTGTATGCTTGCTTTAGTTGCATTTCCGCATATGCAGGTTAATCTTCAATATGTTATAATGATAGTGTGTGCAGCAGTATTGACATTTGCATTTATTATGTATATAAGAATATATATAATAATGTTAAAAGATAACCATTATGGTAATGATGAAAGAAAGTTGTATTAATATGTATAATATATTTGATATTACATTTAGGGAAATGAATGTTAACCAGTTAGCGGTATGGTTTTTTATATATAGTTTTTTTGGCTGGGCTATGGAATGTATAGTCATAAGAAAACAGCTTGGATATTGGGAGAACAGGGGTTTTGCCAAGCTTCCGTTCTGCGTTATATATGGATTTGGCGTGTTTATAGCATTTCATATATTTGCACCAATTGAGGGTAATTACCCTGCTTTATACATTGCTGGTGCTATATGTGCGACAATATTTGAGTATATGACAGCAAGACTTATGCAGAAGCTTTTCGGTGAAGTATGGTGGAATTACGACCATCTAAGATTTAATTATAAAGGAATAATATGCCTTCAAAGCACTCTTGGCTGGGGGTTATTAGCAGTTCTTATATTTAGTGTATTCAATAAAATGGTAGAACGTGTTGTATTCAGTATGGATATGAGGGTAACTACAGTGTTATCAATTGTGCTTGTTATATCATATGTTGTGGATTTCTCTTACCATTTTACTAAGAGAATTGCTAATAAGAAAATGGAAAGTGTAGTTGCACAGGCTTCAAGTGCTGGCAGCCTTCAGAGGTTTTTTCATAGATAATCAGCGGGGTGGACAATGTTAGAAAGTCTTAAGAATAATGTCAGGCTGCTTCGCAGGAGCAAACGACACGTAATTCTGTTTGAACTGACATATAAGTTACTGGCAGTAGCAGTTATATATCCTATATTAACTGCCGCCATTAATCTTTGTATGAAGGTTGCAGGAATCAGATATTTAACAAATGAATATATTGTAAAGGCACTGACAAACCCTGTTGTTATTATAGCTTTGTTTACAGGCATTATACTGTTTGTCGGTTACTGCATTTACGAGATGGCATATTTGGCTGTGTGCTTTGAAACTAAGAGAAAAGGTAATAACGCATCTATAATTGATAATATATATAATGCGTACCTGCGTCTTAAAAATTTAATCCGAATTCAAAGCATACCGCTTTTTTTATTTTTCTTTATTTCGATTATATTTATAAATGTTACAATTGTCGCTAATCTTATATATTCAGATACATTGAGCAATCTTATCGGAAGTACGATGAGAAGAAACAGGTATATGATATATATGCTTGTGGCAATAGTTATGGTTCTTATATATTATTATGTTATAAGAGGCATTTTCTCATTTAATATATATATGATGGAGGGGAAGAATTTCAGACAGTCATATAAGAAAAGCTCACAGATTGTAAGAAATAACAGATTAAGGGTAATTATGTCTGTTATTGTATATAATCTTGCAATATTTGTAGCTATATCAGTGTTCTATACAGTTATTTCGCTTATACTTATAGGCGGTGTTAAGCTGTTGGATATGGCTTATCTTGGAAGTGCGGTATATTTATCAGTTCTTAGGGAATTGAGGGCCGGTGTGAAGATTTTTCTTGTGTTTATATCAATACCTTGTTCATTCTCAATGATTTCATATATGTATTATAAATATTCCGATCTGGATGATATTGAATTTGAATTCGTGGATATTGACGAAGGTTCAGCAAGGGTCAACAGGATAATATATGCAGTTGTGCTGGCATTATCCATAGTGCTTGATATTATATATATAATTGGGTTATTTAATAATAATCCGTTTGAGAGAGTGGCTATATTCCACAATACGGATATAACTGCCCACAGAGGTGCTTCAGTAGATGCACCTGAGAATACTCTTGCGTCATTCAGTAAGGCGATTGAAGATATGGCTGATGTTATAGAGTTAGATGTCCAGATGACCAAAGACGGCTATATTGTTGTTATGCATGATACATCAGCATACAGGACTACAGGTGTTCTAAAGAATATTACGGAGCTTACTTTAAGAGAAGTTAAAAGACTTGATGCCGGGTATTGGTATTCAGAGGAGTACAAGGGCGAGAAAGTTCCAACACTTGAAGAAGTATTGCAGCTTGCCAAAGGAAAGATTAAACTTAATATAGAGATTAAAACGGCGGATAACAGTGATGAGGTAGCAAAGAAGGTTGTAAAGCTTATACAGAAATATTCAATGCAGGATTCGTGCGTTATCACCTCATTTGATTATAGTGCATTGCAGGCTGTTAGGTCTTATGATGAGGACATAGAAGTCGGGTATATATTATCGGTGGCTTATGGAAAGTTCTATGAAATAGATGACGTGGATTTCTTTAGCGTCAATGCTTCGTTCCTTACTAAGAGAGTTGTTGATGCTATTCATAATTCAGGAAAGCAGGTATATGCGTGGACTGTTAATAATGACGCTTCTATAAAGAATCTTACTAATAAAGGTGTTGATAATATAATAACTGACAAACCTGTAACGGCAAGAGAGGTTATATATTCAAGAGATACAAGTGAGACATTGATTAATATGATAAAGTATGTATTTAACCAGTGATTAGCTTGGTAACATATATGCGTAAATGTACGCGGAAACGGGGGTCTATATGTTAAGAGGTATAGGTACATCTAAGGGAATTGGTATAGGAAAAGCACTTATTATCCATAAGTGTAAGAATGCTGTCAGCCGTGCTAAGATTAATGATACAGAAGCTGAGGTTGATAAGTTCAATGAGGCTGTGGAAAAGTTCATACAGGAAACTAATGAGCTTGTGGATAAGTTGTCACAGAAGCTTAATGGTGATGATAAGAATGCTCTTGTATTAAAAAATCAGGAATATCTTATAAGAGATCCTGAGTTTACCAGTGGTGTAATAAGTGCTATAACTAATGACAAGCTTAATGCAGAAGCAGCGGTTGAAGATACCTGTGAGATGTTAAAGAACATATTCTTAAGCTTTAACAATGATACGATGACACAGAGAGTAGCCGATATTGAAGATATGAAACAGCGTCTTATAGCAATAATGCAGGGACAGAAGCATATTGATCTTACTAAGCTTTCTGATAATACTGTTATTATTGCCGATGAAATCCATCCATCTATGACAGCTAATATGGATACAGAGCATATTGCCGGTATTATATCAGAGAAAGGTGGAGATACATCACACGCTTCAATTCTTGCAAGAGCATTAGAAATCCCTGCTGTATTAAGTGTTAAGGATATATGCAGTAAAATAGCAGAGGGTGAGGAGGTTATAGTTGATGGAGCTTACGGCGAAGTATTCGTCAATCCTACACCTATAACTCTTAAGATATATAATAAAAAGAAAAAAGCATATGATGAAAGAGTTAAGGAACTTAAAAAATATATAGATAAACAGACTGTTACCAGGGATGGCAGAAAAGTAATGCTTGCTGCTAATATAGGCAATGCTGATGAGGCTGCTAAAGCTGTAAAGGCTGGAGCTGAGGGTGTCGGACTTTTCAGGACGGAATTCTTATTTATGAACAAGCAGGCACTCCCAACAGAGGAGGAGCAGTATAACGAATATAAGAAAGCAGCAGTTGTGCTTGATGGCAGACAGCTTACGATAAGAACGCTTGATATTGGCGGAGATAAAGATATTCCTTATATGGGACTCACAAAGGAGTTAAATCCATTTCTTGGATACAGGGCCATAAGGTTCTGCCTTGACAGGGTAGATATATTTACAACCCAGTTAAGGGCTGTATTAAGGGCAAGTGCATATGGCAATATAAGAATTATGATTCCTATGATAACTTCTGTTACAGAGGTGCAGGCAGTTAAGAAGATTATAAATGGTATATGCAGGGATCTGGACAAGAAAGACATTAAGTATGATAAGGACATAAAGATAGGTATTATGATAGAGACACCAGCCGCAGCAATAATGGCAGATGTACTGGCACATGAGGTTGATTTCTTCTCAATCGGTACGAATGATTTGACACAGTATACACTTGCTGTTGACAGAGGCAATGAGAATGTTGCTTATCTTTACTCTGCACTCAATCCAGCCGTTATACGAAGTATTAAACACATAATTGAGTGTGCACATAATGCAGGTATAGAAGCAGGAATGTGCGGAGAAGCGGCGGCAGATGAAAGAATGATACCACTTCTTCTTAATTTTGGACTTGATGAGTTCTCTGTTACAGTGAGCAGGGTGCTTGAAACTAGAAAAGAGATAGCTTCGTGGAGCAGTAAGGAAGTAAAAGAGATAACAGAAAATGTTATGAATTATTCGGAAGAAAAGGAAGTATCTAACTATCTTAGCGACTGCATAGCAAAATAATAGATTATTATATAATAAATGCTTTGTGATGATTGATATGTTAAGACATCTGCTTCTGGCATAATAGAATTAATTGGAGGAAAATATGGCATTATATGATACAGATGACGAGCAGGAAAAGGTTGTACTTGTCGGCGTAGAGTTAAATCCTCTTGACGACTGCGGGAAGTCGTTAGAGGAGTTAGCAGAGCTTGCTAAGACTGCCGGAGCGGTCACAGTAGGAAAGATGATACAGCCGCGTGACAGCTTCCACCCTGCAACATATATTGGTAAGGGTAAGCTTGAAGAATTAAGGCTTATGATAGATGAGCTTGGTGCAACAGGAATAATATGTGATGATGAGCTGTCTCCAGCACAGTTAAGAAATCTTGAAGATGTTCTTAATACTAAGATTATGGACAGAACAATGGTTATTCTTGATATATTTGCCGCAAGAGCTTCATCAAGTGAAGGTAAGATACAGGTTGAGATGGCACAGTTAAAATACAGGTCAACAAGACTTGCAGGACTTGGAACAACACTCTCAAGACTTGGTGGTGGAATAGGAACAAGAGGACCGGGCGAGAAGAAGATAGAAACAGACAGGCGAATAATAAGGGATAGGATTGCTCATTTGTCAGGTGAGTTAAAGGAGATTAAGAGCCACAGAGATGTGCAAAGACAGAACAGACAGGACAGTTCTACACCGGTTGCGGCTATAGTAGGTTATACTAACGCGGGTAAGTCAACACTTCTTAACAGGCTGACCGATGCAGGTGTATTATCTGAGGACAAGCTGTTTGCAACACTTGATCCTACAACGAGGGCACTTACACTTCCTAACAAGGAAAAAGTGCTTATGACAGATACTGTTGGATTTATCAGAAAGCTTCCACATAATCTTATAGAGGCATTTAAGAGTACACTTGAGGAAGCGAAATATGCAGATATGATAATTCACGTTGTGGACTGCTCTAATGATGATTACGAAAGACATATGGCAACAGTATATGAGACATTGAAGCAGTTAGATGTAGGTGATAAGCCGATAATTACACTTTTTAATAAATGTGATAAATACGGCGAACTTCCTATACTCAAGGACAGCAAAGCAGATTATGTTGAGAATATTTCAGCCAGGACAGGCATGGGAATAGATGAATTTCTGGAAGATGTGCAGGATATTATATTAAAGAGCAGAATTAGAATAGAAAGAGTATTTCCTTACAGCGATGCAGGCAAAATCCAGCTTATAAGAGAATACGGACAGCTTGAAAGTGAGGAATACACACAGGAGGGCATAAGTGTCAAAGGATATGTGCCAGCCTGGGTAGGAGGCAAACTATGAATTTAATTGCACTTGTTGATAAAAAATGGGGAATAGCTAATAAAGGAAGAGAACTTGTTGATATTCCAGAGGATAAGAAGCTGTTCCGTGAAGAAACTTATGGAAAAGTTGTTATTATGGGAAGAAAGACATTAGAAGCACTTCCTAACCAGTCAGCACTTGTTGGAAGAAAGAATATTGTTCTTACAAGAAATAAAGATTATGAAGCTAAAGACGTATGTTTATGCCATAGTGTTGAAGATGTGCTTGAGAAGGTAAAAAATGTGGATAGTAAGGATGTATATGTCATCGGTGGTGGACAGATATACAAAGAATTCCTTCCATATTGTGATACAGCACATATAACAAAGGTCGATTATACTTACGAAGCTGATACCTATATAAGTGATTTCGATAAGCTTAAAGACTGGAGAATTACAGGACAGAGTGATGAACATACATATTTTGATATATGTTATGAGTTTGTAAGGTATGAAAGAAAGGGTAAGGCTGATGAAATGCCAGAATAAAAAGAAAAATGTAAAGCGTGCTGTGGCTGGTATAATATTTCTTTCCGTAATAGCAATAATATTATCGGCATATGGCGTTACACAAATGTATGCTTCTCCAGAGAAAAAAGCTTTAAAAACGATGTTGAAATCTGGAGAACTTTTACAAAGCACAGTTGAAAAATATATAAACAATATAGATGTAAGTGCCAATAACTATACTGGAAAAATTAATATATCGGAGTTGATATATGATAATACTGATTATATGCAGGGTAAGAATAGTGCAGAATATACCATTACAGCTAATATCGATAATAATGGAATAAATGTAGTTATACCTGAATTGACTAATGATACATTTTTAATATCTAAAGCTGATATATCAAGATATATTAATATAGATGCAGATCAGCTTAAGCCTGTTTTAAAAGCTGCATTAGCTGACTTTGTGAAGGGCTATGAAGTTATGGCAATGGATTGCGTGAATACAGTCAGCGAAACAGGAAAACACACTTATAATATTAATATAGATGAAACAGCTTTAGTTAATGGCTTTAATACATTTGTGGATGAATTATATAAAGATTCACAGGTTCTTCCATATATTTCGTTGTTAAATGTATATGGCATAAAAAAGGACAGTATTAAATCTGAATTTGCCACGGAAGTAAAGGACTGCAATGTAGTGCTTGATATAGAGGCTGACAGGGATAATAACCTTGTAAAGGTGAGTGCTGTAGTATATTACAATCAAAACGCTGTCTGTAATATGGTTATTGATTTTGATGGACTGGATAATATGACGCTATATATTATGGCTGAATATTCACAGGCTGAATATGTGAATTCGGTAATACAGATAGATATGCAAAGTGATAATGTAATAGGAGTGTCAGCCGATGCAGATATACATTTTATGAATCACAGTTTAAAGCTTAAGGCATCAGGAAATATTAATATCCAATAAGTCTTTGCAAAATAATTATTTTACATTTCTGTAACCAATCCTGAAAAAAGCGTACTCTATAAGTGAAAGCTTTCAAAAAGAAATAATTAAGGACGATTTAATAAAGTGTGCAGCGAAGAAAAAATAATTGATTTAATAGCAAACAGAGATGAATCTGGAATGCGTGAATTAATGGAGCGGTATCAAAGACCATTAATGAAGCTTGCAATGAATATGCTTGACAGTGAGGAAGATGCAAGAGAATGTGTTAATGATACGTTTTATGAAGTATGGAAATCAGTTCCAGATAACAGACCGCAATATTTGTTTGCATATTCAGCTACTATATGCAGACATATAATCTGCAAGAGAATAGACCATGACAATGCATTAAAAAGAAGCTCTAATGTTATAGAACTTACAGCCGAGATGGAACAGTGTATCGGCAAGCCTGATAAAGCACTTGAGGGTGATGAACATATGGTAGGAGAATTGATTAATACATTTCTTAAAACATTGGATACTGATAAGAGAAATATATTTATCAAAAGATACTGGTATTCACAACCTGTTAAAGTTATATCAAAAGAACTTGGAAAGAGCGAAAGTTCAGTTAAGGTTGCACTGCACAGATTAAGGAAAGATTTAAAGAAGCTTTTGGAAAGTGAGGGCGTTTTGGTATGAATGGTGAGAAATTATTTAAGTCAATGAACAATATTAATCAGGAGTGGATTGAGCAGGCAAAGCCAGATAATAAGCCTGTCATAATGAGAACCAGATCAAAAATATATAGAAATATAGCAGCAGCGGCAGTCGCAGTGATTGCAATCTCGGGATTAACTTACACTGGTGTATACGCGTACCAGAAGTATCTTGTCCCAAAGAGTAATGTCAATTTTGAATCTCATATGAGCGGGGATAGTTCGGTTAATGTCTATAATACAGGTAATGTTACATCTACAGAAGAATCTAATGTTGACGTGGAATGGGGAAAATATGTTGCTAATGGTGGAAGATTTTATATTGAACTGACTATAAAGTCAAAAGACGGAAGTCCGATTATACCTAATGATGATACCTTAAGTCCAATAATTGGTACATTTGATTTTGCAGATACTGTAATAAAAATAAGTGATGAAACAGACCAGTTCAAATCAACAGGTACATTATACCATCTTAATTATAATGGTATGTCAGATGATGGTTCAGAAATATATGCAGAATTAATATATGTTAATGCTGATTCAAGAGATATTGTTAATCATAACATTTCGATTGATGTTAAGGATCTTAAGTGTACGTACAGAAATGGTGAAGATAATAAAACAAGAGAAACCAGAACTTTAGCAACAGGGGAGTGGTCTTTTGAAACAGTTCTTAAGAGTAGCAGCACAGGTGTGCTTAGTACAACTCCTAATATATCGGTTACATCATCTTATAATGCAGACCAGACTATCAATATAGATACACTTAAATGTGATGGATTCGTACTTGATATACAGGGAACAGGAAATGCAGACTTTAAGTGGTTTGGTATGAGTGGTAAATATGCACCTGTAGTACATCTTAAAGATGGCACAGTTGTTAGTATTGACGACAAAACTTCTGATTTAAGTGTCAAAGCAGGTACTATGCATATATCATTTGCATTAAAACAGGTTATCAGTGTTGATAATATTGCATCTATTGAGTGGCATGGTGTAACAATATATTCAGCAGAATAATAAACGATAATTAATAACTACAGCTCCTAAAATGTAAAATAACCTAAAATAAACCCTTCAAAAGTAAGACACTGTTTCGACTTTTGGAGGGTTTTAAATGTATATTAATTAAATAGCAATCTGTTATGAATATACAATGTATGTGCTGTAGCGGAATCTTCTTAAACGCTGTTCCATTTTAATAGCATTTAAGAGAATACGGTAAGCACCGACCTGGACTTTATAATAGCCGTCCTCATATATTATAAATGCAGGAAATCCGTCCATTAAAAGTGAATTTAACATTCTGTCGGCATTATCCTTGTTGCGGTATGCGCCAACCTGTACACGGTAAAGTGCTTCATTTTCTGTGTCATAATCATTATTGTCACAAGGACATTGTGGCATAATATTTGAACTACTGACAGGGACAGAAAACACTTCGTTATCAGGTGGGATGGAATTAACCATAGCTGTGCTGTCAATTGGGGCAGAAGCAGTTCTGCCAGAGTTATTCATTTGGCTGTTGCTGCTATTATTGTTGTTACTATTGTTGTTGCTATTATTATTGTTGTCAGTGCGATTGCTTTTATTGGAAGTGGTATTTCCGGGTCTGCCTGATGGTATGCTTTCTAATATTCCGTCTGCGATTGCCTGTGCAATGCTGTCAAATTCTTCATCAAATAGATAATTGTCTTTATCGTTGTTAATAAATCCAGCTTCAACAAGAACGGCTGGCATTTTGGTACGTTTAAGGACAACAAGGTTTTTGCGTTCGTCTACACCAAGATTTTTAAAGCCAGCATCTTCAAGCTGGTTATTAATATTTCTTGCCACCTCAGCCTTTAAACCAGTATCGCTGTATACAAGGGTTTCAACGCCTGAATACTGGTTAGGATTTTCTGAGGAATTGCGGTGTATTGATACGAAAAGGTCGGCACCGGAATTATTCGCATCGGTTGCTTTCTTAAATGGAGTTTCGTATTCGTCAGTAGTTCTTGTGTAATATACATCTATGCCATTTTTTTTAAGTATGTCACCGACAGCTAAAGTAAGGTCGAGAGTGTCCTCTTTTTCCTGTCTGCCCTTATATACAGCACCGGGGTCGCTTCCACCGTGTCCGGCATCAAGGGCAATTTTATAATCAGCCATAAATCCTCCTAAAGGAAATATCAGTTTATTTTATTCATAAAATTTCATAAAGATACATATAATAATCAAAAATATAATGAATAATATAAGAGGAATTAGATTATGGTGTATGTACATACAATGGAAACTCCTGCCGATGCAATAGATAAAGGGAAAATGCGCATTAACGTATATGATAAACAGCAGGGCACACCATTGGCAGATGCAAGGATTTCACTTGCATATACAGGAAATCCTGAAAGAATTATCAATGAGATAATTACTGACTCAGAAGGAGCAGTTAATCTTGATGATCTTCTCACACCACCGGTGGAGTATAGTATGGAACCAGGTGAGAACCAGCCATTTTCGGAATACACTATTGATGTTAATGCAGATGGCTACGAGGAGATTAATATATCCGGTATTGATGTATTCTCAGGGGAAACAAGTATTCAGAATGTGTATCTGAATGAAGATAACAGGGAGATTCCAGAGAATAATATTGTAATTCCGGTTAATACGCTGTATGGCAGCTATCCTGCCAAGATACCAGAGACTGAGATTAAGCCGGTACGCCAGTCGGGGGAGATTGTGTTAAGCCGCGTTGTAATACCAGAAACAATAGTTGTGCACGATGGTGTTCCTACAGACTCCACAGCACTTGATTATTATGTGAGATACAAGGATTATATTAAAAATGTAGCGAGCAGTGAAATATATTCGACATGGCCAAGACAGACGTTGGAAGCTAATATTTTAGCGATTATGTCCTTTACATTAAACAGAGTGTATACAGAGTGGTACAGAAACCAGAATTACAACTTTACGATAACCTCATCAACTGCATTTGACCACAAATGGGTCAACGGACGTAATATATTTGAAAGTATTTCACAGGTTGTGGATGAAATATTTGATAATTATCTGTCAAGACCGAATGTAAAACAGCCGATATTAACACAGTATTGTGATGGAAAGAAATCGAGCTGTCCTGACTGGATGACACAATGGGGAAGTAAATATCTGGGTGATCAGGGATATTCCTCAATAGATATATTAAGATATTATTATGGAGATAATATGTACATTAATACGGCTGAACAGATACAGGGTATTCCGTCATCGTGGCCTGGTGCAGATCTTGATATAGGCTCATCAGGGCAGAAGGTAAGGCAGCTGCAGGAACAGCTTAATCTTATAGGGGATTATTACACAGCAATACCGGCACTGACGGTTGACGGGATATATGGAGAGCGTACAGCTGAGGCAGTAAGGCAGTTTCAGAGAATTAATAATATGCCGCAGACTGGTGTTGTGGATTTCCCAACATGGTACAGAATATCGGACAGATATGTAAGGCTGTCAGGAATTGCAGAGCTTAATTGAAAATTTCTGCAATTATTTTCATAATTATATAAAATATTAGTTGACAGCTATAATTATTAGTGATACACTCTAATAGTTGTTAAACAAAGCAGAGTATCCACTCTCACCTTAGCGCAATCGGGCGACTTGGGTTTATATTTTTAAGAATGTGCATGATAAACAGCAATTAAGATGCATTATGATTAAAAAGTGGATAGTCTGACTATCCACTTTTTTTGATTTTGGAGGTGCACTACTATTAGCGAATTAATGATTAACGAGCAGATCCGTGATAAGGAAGTTCGTGTTATTGGAGAAGAAGGACAGCAGCTTGGAGTTATGTCTCCTAAGGATGCTATGAAACTGGCAAGAGAGGCAGAGGTTGATTTAGTAAAGATTGCCCCATCTGCAAAGCCACCTGTATGTAAGCTTGTGGATTATGGCAAGTATAAGTATGAACTTGTCAGAAAAGAGAAGGAAGCTAAGAAGAAGCAGAGAACAATAGAAGTCAAAGAAGTTCGTTTGTCACCTAACATAGATGTTAATGATTTGAATACTAAGTGTAATTCAGCAAGAAAGTTCATCGAGAAAGGCGATAAAGTAAAGGTATCTTTAAGATTTAGAGGCCGTGAGATGGCACATATCGATTCCAGCAAGCATATATTAGAAGATTTTGCTGAGAAGTTAAGTGATATTGCAGTAGTAGACAAAGCTCCAAAGTTAGAAGGCAGGAGCATGACTATGTTTTTAACTGAAAAACGTTAAAATATTATTTATTCCATATGAGAATTAAATTAGGAGGATTATTATGCCAAAGGTAAAGACAAAAAGAGCAGCTGCAAAGCGTTTTAAAGTAACTGGAACAGGTAAATTAAAGAGAATGAAAGCTTACAAGAGCCATATTCTTACAAAGAAGACTACTAAGAGAAAGAGAAATCTTAGACATGCAGCTATGACAGATGCAACTAATGTAAAGACAATGAAGAAGATTATGCCATATTTATAAGATATGGATGTCTGTGATTGATTATTAGGAGGAAATTAAGAAATGGCAAGAATTAAAGGCGGTATGAACGCAAAGAAGAAGCATAACAGAGTATTAAAGCTCGCTAAGGGTTATAGAGGAGCAAGATCTAAGCAGTACAGAGTTGCTAAGCAGTCTGTAATGAGAGCTCTTACAGAGAGTTACAAGGGTAGAAAGCAGAAGAAGAGACAGTTCAGACAGTTATGGATTGCAAGAATCAATGCTGCAGCAAGAATGAACGGTCTTTCATACAGCAAGTTTATGTATGGTTTAAAGTTAGCTAACATCGACCTTAACAGAAAGGTATTAGCTGAGATGGCTGTAAACGATGCAGAAGGATTTGCTAAGTTAGCAGAAGTAGCTAAGGCTAAGCTTGCTTAATTAAGATTTATATTGGTATTAATACCAGTTATATAAAAGGCAGAAAGCGAATTGATGTGTTCCAGTAATTCGGGAGCATATCAGATTGGGCTTTTTGCCTTTTTTTGTGATAATATTGTGAAACATTTGCATAATACTGGTTTTAAATGTGATATTGTGGTATAGTTTATAAGTCGGTGTTACGGCAATATTTAATGTGGAGACAGGTTATGAGAAAAGTATTAAAGAATAAAGTTGTAAAATATGCTGTTACAGCAGCTATGGTTATGTCAGTTATGATGACAACAGCCTGTAACAGTAAGATAAAGGTAGATTATGGATACAATCCAACTGATTATGTAGAGCTTGGAGATTATAAGGGAATTCAGGCTGAGGTTGATGTAACAGCCATAACTAATCAGGTTATAGATGATAAGATTGCAGAACAGCTTGAAAGTGAGACAACATATACAGATGTTAACAGGGAAGCACAGAAAGGCGATAAGGTTACATTTGGTTATACTGGTACATCAGGCGGACTTTCAATAGATGATTTTACTGGTTCTGATTATAGTATGACACTTGGTAAGGATGCTTTCCCTGTTGCAGGAACTGGCTTAGATGAAGAATTATATGGAATGGTTGCAGGACAGACTAAGGTAATAACAATCACACTTCCAGAGAATTCAAAGTATTCTGATTATGCTGGCAAGAGAGTTGTATTCGAGCTTACAATGAGTTATGTACAGCAGGCTAATGTTCCTATGCTTACAGATGCTTTTGTTAAGAGTGCGTTCAACTGCGAAACAGTTGATTCATATAAGGCACATGTTAAGAATGATGTCAGTGGAACAATAGAAACTAAGATAACAGAAGCTAAGAATGAAGCAATACTTACCCAGCTCCTTGACAAATGCAAGGTTACAGGTTATCCAGAGGAATTCCTTGCACAGCAGTCATCAAAGCTTGAGGAATCAATAAGCTTTTACAGCACACTTCAGGGAAAGACTAATGATGAATATTGCCAGAACCTTTATGGCATGACATTTGATGAATTCGTTAAGGCATCAGCAGGACAGCAGCTTGTATATCAGGCAATTGCAGAAAAGGAAGGACTTGCAATTACAGATTATGAATACAAGGATGACCTTGAGCAGTTCGCTAAGGACAGCGGTTATTCAAAGGTAGATACATTTACAGATAAATATGACAAAGAAACTATTGTTAAGTCTATGCTTGTTAAGAAGGCACAGAATTTAGTAATGGATAATGCAGTCATAACAGAGAAGTAGGATATAAGAATATATTTGTTGAATATACGGAAAATGTATGTTTGTGGAATATAAAAACTATATACTTACGAAATATATAATAAAGTATATATTGCAAATCAGAAATCATAACTGGATAAATATATTTAATGATATACTAATTCAGGCAATGGTTTCTGATTTTTTGCTTTTAAAATTATCGAACATTTGTTATACTAAATTATGATATTGTGTATGCACAGTATGTGAAGGTTAAGTTTAGATGTACTGTTGATTTTAGTTAAGTGCATATGTAAGTTAAAGTGGAGATAGTGTGAGTATAATCACACATTGGATTGGAGCGTATATGAATTTAGATGGTTTAAATGACTGCCAGAAAAGAGCGGTTAAAAGGACAGAGGGTCCGCTTCTTATTATAGCGGGAGCAGGTTCTGGAAAGACAAGAGTTCTTACTAACAGGATAGCCTATCTTATAGATGATTGTGGTGTAGCACCATATAATATACTTGCTATTACATTTACTAATAAAGCGGCAAGAGAGATGAGAGAGAGAGTTGATGCCACAGTAGGACAGCAGGCTGGCGAAGTGTGGGTAAGCACATTCCACTCGACCTGTGTGCGGATTCTCAGACGTTATATAGATAGAATCGGTTATTCCAATACATTTACAATATATGATACAGATGACGTCAAGAGCGTTATAAAGGATATATGCAAGAAGTTCAATATAGATACTAAGATGCTCAAGGAAAAGACCATTATGAATGCGATATCGCACGCTAAAGATGAGCTTATGAGCCCGGACCAGATGGAGCTTGAGGCTGGCGGCGACTACAACGGCAAGAGAATTGCCAATGTATATAGGGAGTATCAGAAGACATTAAAGCTTAATAATGCACTTGATTTTGATGATTTAATATACAAGACTGTAGAATTATTGGAAAATGATGCTGAAGTACTTAATTATTATCAGGAACGATTTAAGTATATTATGGTTGATGAGTATCAGGATACTAATACATCGCAGTTTAAGCTTATATCAATGCTTGCTGCCAAATATGGCAATCTCTGCGTGGTTGGGGATGATGATCAGTCAATATACAAGTTCAGGGGTGCCAATATTACCAATATATTGAATTTTGAGAATACATTTGCAGGAACTAAAGTAATAAAGCTTGAGCAGAATTACCGTTCAACACAGACAATTCTTAATGCAGCCAATGCGGTAATAAGCAATAATATAGGAAGAAAAGCAAAGAGTCTGTGGACAGAGAATGGCGAGGGTGAAAAGGTTAATTATACACTTTATGAAAATGGATATGATGAGGCACAGGGTGTTGTTGACAGCATAAGTTCTATGGTAAGGGACGGCTGGAATTACAACGATATTGCCATATTATACAGGACTAATGCACAGTCTAGAGCGTTGGAAGAAAAGCTTATGTTAAAGAATATACCATACCGTATATATGGCGGAATAAGCTTTTATCAGCGTAAGGAAATAAAAGATATACTTGCATATTTAAAGACTATAGATAATGGTATGGACGGACAGGCAGTAAAGCGTATTATCAATGTTCCAAAGCGTGGAATTGGTGCGACAACCATTGAACGAGTTCAGGAATATGCAGACCAGAATGACATAACATTCTGGCAGGCTCTGTGCGATGCTGAGCATATCGATACGATAAAACGAGGTGTTGGAAAGTTAGAGCCATTTGTTACACTTATAGGTTCACTTAAGGCAAAGCAGGAATTTATGAGCATAAAAGAACTTGCCGAAACTGTTGTAAGTGATACAAGATATATAGAATGTCTTGCAGAGAGCGAAACAGCAGAAGAAATAGAAGCAAGACAGGAAAATATAGATGAATTGATTAACAAAATAGTAAGCTATGAGGAGAGTTGCCGACAGAAGGAAGAAACTCCTACATTAAGCGGTTTCCTTGAAGAAGTTGCACTCATAGCAGATATTGATAATCTTAATGAGTCAGATAAGCAGGTAATGCTTATGACATTACATAGTGCCAAAGGTCTTGAATTCCCTATTGTGTATATGACAGGAATGGAAGATGGCCTTTTTCCAAGTTATATGACAATAGTGTCAGATGACCCTGCAGAGATAGAGGAAGAAAGACGACTTTGCTATGTAGGAATAACAAGAGCAGAGAAGATACTTAATTTAAGCAGTGCGAAGATGCGTATGGTACGCGGTGAAACACAGATGAATAAAGTATCACGCTTTATTAAAGAAATTCCCGAAGAATATATGCACATAGAAAATAATAGTTCAGGATATAATAAAGGTAAGATTGCATATGGAGGAAAAGATGACTCAGAGGAAACACGTTCGTATAATATCAGAGCCAATGCCAAAGCCGCTCTTAACAGATACGGCTCAGGCAATGTGAATTATAAAGAACCAAAACGTGTATCAATCGGCGGCTCAACCTCAACAGGATACAGGTCTTCAGTGAGAAAGGCGAATACTAAGGTTGGTTTTGGTAAAGAATTCCCTATGGATATATTTGATTTAAAGAAGTCATCGAAGGCTGCTGGAGTTGGAGACAGTGGAACTGGCAGTAGATTGACAGCAGGTGGAAAATCTGTATCAGGCGGAAGTTATGCAGGTGCTTCATATGGCACAGCGGGTTTGACTGCCTCTGTTGGCAGTGCTGGAGGAACATCTGGACTGGGATATTGTGTTGGCGATACTGTGGTCCATGCCAAGTTTGGAAAAGGAAAAGTAATTTCAATTGATAATGGCACAAGAGATTATATGGTAACTGTAACATTTGATGAGTATGGTTTAAAGAAAATGCTTGCAGGCTTTGCAAAGCTTAAAAAAGCCTAAATATGGTGACAAATAAAATATGTTGTGATACAATATATTTACTTTAAAAGTGTTTTGAAAGGAGCGGTTGTTATGAATAAGGATAAGATTGAAGAGCTTATTGCGGCAAGCAAGCTCAATGAACTTCTTCACAAGAAAGATGTAGAAGAGAGCAAGAAGAAAAGTAATGTAATTATCATAGTATTAGCAGTTATTGGAGCGGTTGCAGCATTAGCAGCTATCGTATATGCAATCTATAGATACTTCACACCAGATTATCTTGATGATTTTGATGATGATTTTGATGATGACGACTTTGATGAAGACTTTGAAGATGATGATGAATTCGAGAACTAATTATTCTGCCAATTAAAGAATGATTAAGACAAAGACCACTGGCTGGCTTACAGCCAGTGGTTTTTTAGATGTTCGGTGATGTGGGAGGAAGGCTGGTTAGCTGGTGGTTGGTTCGTATAAAAAATTGATAAAGAATAAGGACAGGGTTAGTTTCCTGATTGATTATATAGAAGGATTGGAGATAAAAGATGAAAAAAGGCGGCATATATACAGGTTATGTAGAAAGCGTGGATTTTCCTAATAAGGGAAATGTAATAGTTAAGACAGAGGAAGACGGACAGACTATAGAGGAAAAGGTTGTGGTAAAGAATTCAATACCGGGACAGACAGTTAAATTTATGGTAAATAAGAAGAAGCACGGCAAATGTGAAGGAAGGCTTCTTGAAGTTGTCTGTCAGGCAGATACAGAAACTAACGAAAGATGTGAGCATTTTGGCAAATGCGGTGGCTGCGTATACCAGACTGTGAAGTACGAAGAACAGTTAAAGATGAAAGAAAATGCAGTGAAGAAGCTTCTTGCTCCTGTTATTAATACAGAATATGAGTGGGAGGGAATAATTGGAAGCCCTGTATCAAGTGAATACCGTAACAAAATGGAATTTTCATTTGGCGATGAGGTAAAAGATGGTCCGATAGCTCTCGGTTTACATAAGAGAAACAGTATGTATGACATAGTAACAGTAACAGGTTGTAAGATTGTGGATAATGATTACAGAAAAATACTCAAGTGTGTATATGATTATGCACTTGAGAAAAATCTCACTTATTACCACAAAATGAAGCACGAGGGGTATCTTAGACATTTGCTTGTAAGAAAAGCCGTAAAGACAGGACAAATCCTTGTGGACATTGTGACAACTACAGTAAATGATATCCCTATGGACGAGCTTGCAGACAGATTAAAAGCATTGTCACTTGATGGAGAGATAACAGGCTTCTTACACACTTACAATGACAGTGTTGCCGATGCAGTAATCAATGAAAAGACAGATATAGTATTCGGAAGGGATTATATTGAAGAAGAGCTTCTTGGACTTAAATTCAAGATTACAACATTTTCATTCTTCCAGACTAACTCACTTGGCGCAGAAGTCCTGTACTCAAAGGCAAGAGATTATGTAGGAACAACCAAAGACAAGGTAATCTTCGACCTGTACAGCGGAACAGGAACAATAGCGCAGATGTTAGCCCCAGTTGCAAAGAAAGTCATTGGCGTTGAGATAATACCGGAAGCCGTAGAAGCTGCCAAGATTAATGCGGGCATAAATGGACTTGATAACTGCGAGTTCATCGCAGATGATGTGCTTAATGCCCTCGATAACATAAAGGACAAGCCAGACTTTATCGTCCTCGACCCACCAAGAGATGGTATCAATCCTAAGGCACTTAAGAAAATAATTGACTATGGCGTGGAGTCAATGGTGTATATTTCTTGCAAGCCTACAAGTCTTGCAAGAGATCTGTTTATGCTGCAGGAGAGCGGGTATGAGGTTAAGAAGGGGTGCTGTGTGGATATGTTTCCGAATACGGGGCATGTGGAGACGGTTGTCAAATTATCCCTCAAAAAAGATACACCTAAGATTGAGGTTACAATGAAGCCTGATGAAGAGAGTAATTATACACCAGAAGAAAAAGCTACATATCCGAAGATTAAGGAATATGTGAAGAACAAGTATGGTGTGAATGTGCATACTTCTTACATTGCACAGGTTAAGCGGATGTGTGGACTGGATATGGGCGAGAACTATAATAAGTCCAAGAAAGAGAATCCAGAAGTGAAGCAATGTCCGCAGGAAAAGGTGGAGTATATTAAGGATGCGTTGAGGCATTTCGAGCTGATTTGGTAACTGTATATTAGTATGCCACAGCATTATTATAAAAAGTTCCTCTCGAAGCAGTAATTAAGTCAATCTTAAAGTAGGGACAGGATTTTTATATCAAACTCAAAATCGATTAATATTAAGTAAGTATTACGACAAAGGAGATAGGAGAAAATGGCATTTACAAGTGAGACTAAAAAAGAACTAGAGAATTATATATCAGGACATTTACCTAATAAAGAGTGGTATGAGTCACATTTTTATCCATTTATTGAGAATAAAAGTTTGAGAGATAGACTTATTGTAGAATTTATAAATGCGAGAAAAATTTATAAATTCTTTGAGGGTTTACAAGCTTCGGACGAGCTTTTATTAGCTCAGATAAAGACACAGGTAATAATGTATGTGTCTATTCAAGAGGCTGTTGTTAATTATTTGTTGTTTGAACTATTTGAGGAAACGAATACAGTAAAAAATCTTCTGTTTCAAGAACGCTTGGTCAAAATTGGAATACCAGGACATAAATTGGAAAAAATAGCCAAAGAACTGGAACATGATAAAAAAGATATTATTCCATGCTATAATAAGGTTCAAGCTGTTGATAAAACTAAAATTCGCTATGAACAAAAAGTAGCAGCATTATTAGAGCTGAATCTGATAAGTGAAGGATTGGCAGATGATTTAGTCAAATTATATGAATACAGAAATACTGTTCATATAGAGGCTGAAATGAAAAAGAAACTAGTGTATGACCTAAGTATGGGAGAATTAGCATATAGGAGAGTAGAAGGATTAAGTATAGAAGTGAGCAATGCACTAGAAAAACTAGAATCCACCTAAGAGTTTTAAAAGGATTCAAAAATTACAAGTATTGACACCGCTTCGTCCATGACGATAAATCAAGGGTTGAGGTGGTGTCATTTCTTAATAGTCATAAGTAGTCAGAGAAGGAGGTTGAAAATACCTTCTTTATTTTATACCCATTTTTAAGGAGGTGGTGTCAAAAAGCATACATAAATACTGGGACGTTCCGTAAAAGGATGTCCATACATTTCGGGACTGTTTATCAGTCCTTTTTTTGTAGTTTCAAAAAGTGTACATTTCAATATTGATAAAAAAGTGAATAGTTATATAAAGAGTTATTATTATCACAGAACAAATACAAGCAAGCAGCATTTAGATAAAAGCATAAATAAGATTATAATCTATTGTTAGTAGAATGATTTTATGGAAATTAGTAAATATTTTTACAGATTCGCATATAGAAAAATGTTTGTAGTATGAGATATCAAATATTAAGAGTGTGTGATGAGCTAATTATTACTGAGCAAGAAGTTACTATAATGCAATTAAATACTTTTATAAAAAAAACGAATGAAATCAATATACAAGAATAAGGTCATTCTTAAAAATTTATAATGTGGAAAAACAAGTAAAAGAGATATATTTCACAAGATATATAGACTAAAATATTCGTAGAGTATTACACTTTGCGAATAAATATAAATACATTTTTTGATTTCTTTACCGAAAGTTTAGCATTTGACACTGCTTTTGTCAATATGCCACCTTTTGTAATGTAGTAAATCAAAAAATATTTTATAAAATTAATTGACAAACTAAAGGATTTGCCGTCAGTTTTATAGTCATAGGCAGGAGGTGATACAATGCCACGAAAAGGCGAAAATATTTATAAACGCAAAGACGGCAGATGGGAAGGGCGATTTATAAAGCAACGGACTTCAGACGTTGCAAAATATGGCTATATCTATGGAAAATCATATTTGGAAGTAAAAAAGAAATTAGAGTTTGAAAAGGTGCAGTGTTATCAAGAAGCAAATGTACAAAAGGTTGTAGAACAAGTTGTATTATTTAAGGAAATATGTGAATTATGGCTTGCTGATATTAGACCATCAATAAAAGAATCTTCTTATATCAGGTATAGGAATATAATTTCAACCTATATTATTATGCCTTTGGGAGATATAGCTACTAGTTCTATTGATTATGCACTATTATCATCGTATGTATCTGAATTATTATCAACTGGAGGTAAAAAAGAAACTGGATTATCAAGAAAAACAGTTGCAGACATTTTAGCAGTAATAAAGGCAATTTTAAAGTATGCATCCAGATGTAAATATGTTGTGGATTTATCAGCAATGAATGTAGCTGTAAAGCAGAAAAATACTCCGGTTAAGACACTTGAAACAACGGATTATAAGCGATTGATAGAGTATCTTCAGAATGAACCTAATCTTTTAAATCAAGGGATTTTAATCTGTGCATTTACAGGAATCCGAATAGGTGAACTATGTGCTCTTACTTGGGGAGACTTTTCTTTTGAAAAAAAAATTTTACATATTCATAAAACAATGCAAAGACTCCAAACATTAGATGGGAGCAATAAAACAACCATACAGATTACTGCTCCAAAGAGTCAATGCTCGGTAAGAGATATTCCAATCCCGGATATTCTTATGCCATATTTAAATAAATCAGAAAACAAAAATGCGTACATATTATCTGGCAATTCAGTTCATTATGTTGAGCCACGAACTATGCAGAATTATTTTAAGCGCATTTTAAAGCTGTGTAATATTGAAAATGCAAATTTCCATATATTACGTCATACATTTGCTACCCAGTGCATTGAACTTGGTTTTGATATAAAAAGTCTGAGTGAAATTCTTGGTCATGCAAATGTGAATATAACACTTAATAGATATGTACATCCATCTATGTATCTTAAGCAGCAAAATATGAATAAACTTTCAAATCTATTAGCCGTCAAATAAACCATCTTAAAGCTTGGAAATTGTTGAGAATCAACATTTCCAGGCTTTTCTTTCGCAAAGTGTAATACTCTACGAAAGAAACAGTAGTTTAAAATCTTAGATTTAAGATAATTAGCCTACAGTTCATATTCAATTAGTTAGAAAACAGTTATTAATAGAATAATCGCATATATAAATGGATGTGGGTATGTGATAAGCACATAATACAACACACAAATGTGAAAGGATAAATTATGTTTGAAAAAAAGTCAATTTCTGAAATTAAGGATTGGAGTCATATTGATTATGTTTGTATAAAAGCAAAATCAGGTGATCTTTTCGAAGATATATACTATTTGGATGGACATAAATTTTTTGAATCATCATTAACTGAAGCTGATATAAATTTTATTAATTTTACTCGTGGCATCAATAGTTATGGTATATCTGAAAAAATGGTTGGTGAAAGTAGCACGTTAGATCGATTTTATGTACGAGTAAATATTAGTAATAAACAACAGGAATTAAGATTGATTGATTATTTATGTCAGGGATATAGGTTAACTCTTAAACAAAAGGAGCTATTAGACCATTTGAGAAATATGGATTCTATAATAAAAAGTTTCGATGATTATCATCCATTATATTATTGTGGCTTTTCGAAAATGTGTAAATCTTTAAATTATAATAACATACGTTTCTATTTCAAAACTTTTACAACAGATGAGTCAAAGCGTTATGATACTGACTACATTAATTACTGTGAGCAATGTCCAATAATAAAAAGAGATGCAACATTTCAAATTGTACGTGATTTAATTTTAACTAAGTCTGCTGGGTTAAGATGCATTGGAGTGGATATTTCAGACAATTATTCAGTGAAGATAAAATACTACCTTTGTGAAATCCCCGGAGGTGATGATATGTCGGAATTGCTTTTAAAACTAAAAAAATATTCACAGTACGTTTGTAATGTTGATGCGTTATGTACAATCATACATAACATAAAAAATTTTCAGTGTAATTTATTGCAGGTTTCAAGTGGTTTTTCTAATGGAGATGAAAGTATTAATATGTATATGAAAAGTCAGACAAAATATCAAAAGACATATTTTTCAATGCGAGAAGGACTTGTCCTTCGGGATATTGGTGGAATCTCTTTTTTAATTGATATATATGAAAAACAATATTACGATTTTCAAGAATTATTTTCTGTTAATGAGACAGGTCAAGTTATCATCAAATATTTGATGACAAATGGGGTTTGTACTCTTGATGGTATTGTATCATATTTGCGGTCATTGATAAAAAATTATAATGCAGAATTATATCCGGTTATTTATTCTGATTGCAAAATGTTTGTTGAGAATCTTGAATCCAAAGGGTATCTAATGGAGGTGGTGTAATTGTTTGCGGAGGAATCGCTTGTTAAAAATGATAATTCTATTGAGCAAATCAGAGAAAAAGTTTGGATACCTAAAAGGCATCCTCATGTAGGAGGGATTGAACTAACACCTTATTGTAATTTACGATGCGTTCATTGTTATTTACAGGATCAAGAAAAGCATACATTGCTTACGACAGAAGAAGTTAAGTATATTATTGATAAACTATTTGATGTTGGGGTATTGTTTTTGTATTTCACAGGTGGAGAAATTTTAACTAGGTCAGATTTTTTTGAAATATATATTTACGCAAAGAAAAAAGGCTTTATTATTGAGTTGTTGACAAATGGAACATTGATTGATTCCAAGGCAATTGAAATCTTTAATAAGTATCCACCAGCATCTATAAGCATTAGTATATATGGAAAAGATGAAGAAAGCTATTTTCGAGTAACTGGTCAGAATGGAATGTACAATAAGGTGATAAATACGCTCAAGATGTTATCACAAAATTCGATTCACTTTGAAATAAAATATATTGGTATGCGAGAAAATCAAGATGATTATCCTGCAATTTGTTCGCTTGCTGAAAGGTATGGTGCAGAGTTTTCCTATTCTATGGAGCTGTTTCCTACCTTGAATGGAAATGAGTGCACTAAAAATCATATGATATCACTTGAAAAAATAATTGAAATTGAAAAAGAAATACCTGGAAAAAAAGAAGAATATAGACGACTTTCAGAAATTCCGAATCCTTTTGTTAATCAAAAAGATGTTCCGTTGTATTTATGTGATATGGCTATTTCAAATTTTCTTGTTGATTATCAGGGCTATCTTAATCCGTGTCATAAATGCAGATTTAAGAAGTGGAATCTCTTGTCAGACGATTTTAATATTGCATGGGCTGATTATAAATTATTACTTAAAGAGAAAGCTTCAAAAAATAATAAATGCCTAAAATGTAAGTATTTGATGATGTGCAGTCCTTGCATTGTAGTAAATTATTTATCAACTGGAGACTATAACACACCAGCTGAGACAGTTTGTCAGTTAACACATTTACGAGTTAATATGTGTAACTCAATTGATTGAGCTCCTAAACACTGCTATACAGAGTTTGGAAATAATATCGAAAGGAGAATGAATATGGAATACAAAAAACCTGAGGTCACTGCTGTATCTTTGAATGTTAAAGGTAGTCATAGGGATAATTCTGCAGATGGACCTTCTAAGTGTAGTAATTCCTGCTGTTACTATCGCGATGGTGCAACGTGGTAAGTAAATAAGCAATGGTAGCTATGACCGCCAATTATGCTTTGACATAGTTGGCGGTTTTCCATAGGTATATTAATGCATTTTATAGGATGTATCATTGGAAATAACGGAAAAATGTTGATTTAGAAATATAATTTATAGAAATATTACGATGGTGTTTTATGGACAAATGATAGTTGTTCATATTACTAGACAGGATTAAAAGGAGATTCGTTATGCAAAATAAGAATTTAGAACAGATAAGAACAGTTATAAAAATGTTTTTTAATGAGTATGATATGGAAGATATTTATAATTATATAGATAACAATATATCAATGAATGAAATAAAAATAATAAGTAATAAAAATAGAATCAAATTTTCAATCAGAGAAAGATTAGAATACTCATTTGTTACAGATATTTCATTGGAGCAGCAAATACAGAATTTTAGTGATAAATCAAATGAGTATTTAAATATTGTAAACAAAATTTTGGAAAATCGAAAGAATGCCATAGAAGTTTATAATGATGAAAAATCAACAGAAGAGGAATTATTGTATATATGTTCAAAATTATTTTTAAATGAGCTGAGTGATGAACAAATAACATTATATAAAGAGTCAATAATTGGAATTGCAATCAATTCTGATGTGAATGATGAATATTATAGTGCTTTTTTATTATTATATAATAAATTATACAATAAATATTTTGCAGTTAGAAGCGGAAAAAAGAATGGAAAAGAGGTTTATTGTAAAACTCCCAATATGTTAATAGCAGCAGCATTTTATGAGGCAAATGGATATACATTAGAATCATTTGATGAAGATATTATAACTTATATGAAATTATTAAGAGATATACAACCAGAAACTGATTTCATAAAAGGATTATTTGGATGGCTGGGATTTGAAAAAAAACAAATGCTTATGGATTATATTATTATGAGTGATGATAAATAAAGTATATGTATTGCTTTTTGTATATCGAAATAGTTATAAAAATATAATAAGAAAGCGGACGACATAATATGGTAGGGAATTTTCTAGGATGTTTATTTGTATTGTTTATATTGTTTGGACTGTTGTGTAATTTGACTGGTGATGAAAATAAAGGAATGCAAATAATTAATAATTGTGTTACAGCAATTGTTATATATTCAATGATAATAGTTATTTTCTCAGCAAAAAATTCAGAAATAATCAAGTTAAATATTCCTTTTTGGAATGGTATTGTTAAATATGGAACACTAAAAAGTTATCTTAAGGCTTCAGCAGGTGGTTTTGCATTAGATTTTATACAGTTAGTTACATTAGTATTATTAATCAATTGGGTTTCAAATATTATGAGTTTTGATAAGGCAGGATTTATAGGAATATTGACAAGCAAATTCATTATTGTCTTTATAGGAATTCTTATATATGGATTTATAATGCAATTTATAGAGAAAAACATATTTTTTAAATTAGCAGTTTATGCGATTGAATGCATTATTACTGGAGGAAGTATAGTAGTTACACCATTATTAATTATAAAAACGATTACAGGAACAAAGCAAGAGGCATTTGTGAATGCTTACATATTAGATTCATTAAAACAATCAAATATAGGAAAGGCAATAACAGCTTCTATATCATCGTCTATTGTTATTTTAGTATTTATGTATGCAATGGATTTGCAATATGGTGGGGTTAATAATGTTTTATCCGATGTAATGCAGTCCTTTAGTGGAATAGCAGGCATAATAATTGTGTTAATGGGTATATATTTTATTGTTAAAAGTATAACTACAAAAAGGAAAAAATAAAGAGGTAAGAAATGAGTGGACCAAAGTTAATGCACATAACAAATGATCCTAAAGTTATTCAAAGAATTAATAATCGATTGAATACTATTGGAAAGGAAAATTATTTTTCTAGTCAAATTCAGTCTATAAATATTGATATTCAAAATGAAATGATATGGATTAAAAATTATGTGAATGAGACAATGAATAATACTAGTATTCAACAGGACAAAGTTGAGTATTTACATAATTCACTTATAAAGATACAAAACAATTACTTGATTAAGCTAAACTCTATTTTGTTAAGTAATACAATAATAAGCGAGAAATCTATTACAGAACTTAATAATCTCATTGTTTCCAGAATAAAGGAATTGCCGAGAGTAAAAAGAGAATTAATGAGAGATATATTAGATAAAATTGATTCGATTAAAAAAATTATTCAAAAAGAGGAATATGAAAAGCAATTAAAAATTCAGAAGGAAAAAATTGATGAATATAATAGTCAGGAAAGTGCTGCAGAAAATAGAAGTAGAACAGTAAGAACTAAGGTATTTGCGTCTATATTGGATGATGCTGATGGTGAAAAGAATATTGAAGAAATTGATTTGCCGTCAGAAGATTATGTGTTGCTAAATACCATAAAAGAAGGTGTAACAGAAATAAGGGAAATGGATATTTTAACTTCCGAAGATAAAAAATATGTAAAAATGATTTTAGAGGATGTAGATAATATAAATAAAAAAGGAAAATATTCTGTTTCAGCTAGAAAAAATATACTTGTAAGTATTATTACATATTATCACATTTTAGAGAAAAGTATAGCTTATTCATTATCAGATGAAATATTGAAAGATACTAAAAAGAAACAGATGTTAGGGCAATATCAATTTTTATGTGAGTATCTTGAAACAGAGCCTCAAAATAATATCAAGAATATGGATAATGACAAGCTTGAAAATATAATAAATGATTTAACTAGACAGGCATCTGATAAAGCATACAGAATGTATGTTGAAGACACTATTAGCAATATAATGAAAGAATATGGATATGATAGTGTGGTTTCATATAATATAGGTGAAGATAATAAAAATTCAAGGATAGTATTTTCTAATGATAATATTAATATTTGTTCTTCAGTTAGCAAGGATGCGGTTATGATTCAGGTTGTTGGAATAGGAGAAGAACAGCCAACAAAAGAAGAGGTTCAGAAGCAGGTAGAACAGCAGGGAGCATTATGTTCGTTATATCCACAAATTAAGGAAAAAATGGAAGAGAATAATATTCATATTGTTAATGAAAGTTGTACACCTGTATCAGAAGATACAGTTATGAATATTTCGATATCTAAAACACATAGTAAACGAAAGAAGAAAATTTATAGTACTGGATTTGGAAGAAATGCTGATATTTCAATGGGCTTTTATGAACAGCATGGTCGTAAAGTAATGCATATTGACTCATAAAGTAGGGAGAAGGAAAAATATTATGCAAATTAGAGTATGTGATAAATGTGGTAAGAAAAATCCAGCAAATAGGTTTATATGTGTAACTTGTGGAACGGATATTTCATTACTACCAATTAAAATTGAAGATGAAAAGCTAACGAATACTAATATTAGATATTTTAAAATATGTCCGGTATGTAATCATAAGGTGGATATAAAAAATGAAAAAGAAAAAATTCGTCAATGTCCATATTGTGGAAATGATGCTATTAAAAGGTTAACTGAAGATTCTGTGCAGAAACAAGAAATTAACCAAGAGCAAATAGATAATATCGAAAATAAAGGGATAGAATTAAATGGGAGTGAGGCTGGAATATCAGCTTTACGATTAATAAATCAAAGAGATGGAAAAAAGATATTAATTCCTACTGGTAAACATATGATAGGGGCTTATGGAAATATCGAATCAGAGTATTTTTGGAATTTAAATTATGTAAGTGGAAAACATGCAGTGATAGAAGTAACTAATACAGAAGTGTATGTAACAGATAATAACAGTAGAAATTTTACATATATAAATGGAAACAGGCTTTTTCCTAACAATAAAAATATACTGGTGGATGGAGATGAGCTTACTTTGGCGGATCAGAAATTTGAGGTAAGTATATGCAGATAGATAGATTATTATATCCAGTTCATTCATTAGGTCCAGGTGATAGATTGGCTATATGGATAAGAGGATGTAAAAAAAGATGCTTTAATTGTGCAAATCCTGAGTTGCAGTTATTTAATCCCAATAGTGAAGTTTCTATGACAGTCATAAAAGAGATGATAAGTAAAATTGATAAAAAAATTGATGGAATTACAATTACTGGTGGAGAGCCGTTTTGCCAAGCTAAGGATTTATTTGAAATAATTACATTTATGTTGGAAATAACAGACGATATTTTGATATTTACAGGTTATTCGAAAAAAGAAATATATGATTTGAATAATGATTATGCCATAAAATGTATAGAGAAAGCGACAGTGGTGATATATGGCGAATATGTAGATGAACTTAATGATAATCATACACCACTCATAGCTTCTTCTAATCAAGTAATAGAGTTTCATAATCCTAAAATAAATAATAAATATATAAATTATATGAACAATGGAAGGATAATAGAAAATTTTTACTATAATGACAATTTAATATCGGTGGGAATACATAATAGCAGGAGGAAAAAAGGTGAAAATACCAAAGTGGATAAGAGAAATTGAGTGTTTTTCTAAAATAAAAAGTTGCATTATTTTAGAAGGAAACATATATGATGAATACCCTATTTTTAATGAAAAAAAAACAGAATGTGAAGATTTTTACGATTTAAATTCGTATGTATATGAATATTATAAAAAAATGGGATATAACATTTGTTATTATGATATGATAAATGGCTTTTATAACAAACAAAAGCAGGCAGAATTGATAGATGTATTTGATAGTATGTACAATCAATATTCTGTTGATACATTTGAAGAACAATATAAAGAATATAAAGATAATCAAGATGAAAAGCGAACAGATGGACAGATAGCAAATTCAATTGCTATCAATTATTTTGATGCTAGTGAAGTAATTAAGACGACTTTGATAGAAAGTGATAGACCAACCATATTTTGCGTTAATTACGCATCAAGAATTTTAACGGAACCTAGTCATATGAGTGAACAGGAGAGAGCAGTATTTAGTAATTATCTTTACGCTTCTATGAATGCAAAAAGCAATTATGGGAATGACGGAATTACAAGGCAAAATATATTAATACTTATAGTTGATAAAATTAATGATATTCCAACATGGTTTTATCTGGATAATCCATATGTGAAAAATATAATGATAACATTACCAGATAAACACGTACGAAAATTATATTTGGATTGCTATTATGATTATTTTATAGATGATGAAGAAAACGAAAAAGATATTCAGCAATTTATTGATATGACTGAGGGAATGAAAATATTAGATTTACGAGGAATTCGTGAGTTTAAAAGGTTAGGGGAAATAACATCAGGACAATTAAATGATGTGATTTCTTTATATAAGTATGGGATTAAAGAAAATCCTTGGGATGACATTGAGAGAGAAAAACTCGAAAATAATAAAATTAAAGATAGAATAAAAGGACAAGATGTTGCTGTTGAAAAGAGTATTTCTATTATAAAGAGGGCAAAGACAGGATTTTCAGGATTGCAACATTCTTCTGCATCTAAGCCTAAAGGGATTTTGTTTTTTGCTGGTCCGACAGGTACAGGAAAAACAGAGTTGGCTAAAGCAATAGCTGAATTATTATTTGGAGATGAAGGTGCTTGTCGAAGATTTGATATGAGTGAGTATTCTGAAAGTCATTCGGCTCAGAAGTTATTTGGAGCACCTCCAGGATATGTTGGATATGAATCAGGAGGTCAATTAACCAATACTATAAAGGAACATCCATTTTCTTTATTATTATTTGATGAGGTTGAAAAGGCTTCACCAACTATCTGGGATAAATTTTTACAGATACTTGAAGATGGAAGAATGACTGATGGACAGGGAAATACAGTTTATTTTTCAGAGTGTTTAATTGTATTTACAAGTAACTTAGGCATATATCAAGATGTTGGCGGAGTAAAAAAGCGAGTTGTTGATATGAATATGTCATATAACGAATTAAATAAAGTTGTAACTAAGGGAATACAGGATTATTTCTTTAGTAAAGGAAAACCAGAGGTATTAAATAGAATAGGTAAAAATCTTATAGTATTTAATTTTATACAACCAGAAGCAGCAAAGGAAATATTATTTTCTCAAATTAATAAAATTTGTAAAGCAGTTTATAGTATGAAAAAAATAAGAATTGAATTTAGAAATGATATTGTAAAAGAAAAATTATATCAAAAAGTGCTTACAAATCTTGAGGAAGGCGGTAGAGGTGTAGGAAATATAGTAGAGGAGTATTTTACAACACCGCTCTCAACATATGTTTTTGATAACCGGATTGAAAATGGTCAGACAATAATTATTGAGGACATTACTGGGTTAAACTCAGATGAATCTGAGTTGGAAATGCCTAAAATTATTGCAAGTCTGGAAAGGAATTAACAATGATAGAATATGTGGCGTTAGTAAATAAAGGACTGGTACATACTACCTGTGATGATTCAATATTGGTTGGGCATAATATTATTAGTAACGGAAAATTAATGGGGTGTGAAGATAGAGATGAAGGTGTGTTTGCTGTAGCAGATGGTGTAGGTGGTTTGCCTTTTAGTGAGTTAGCTTCTAGGGAGATTTTAAGGAATATTGCAGAATGTAATGCGAGAAATAAAGAAGAAATAATAAATTGTGTGGAAAAAGGTAATGAGAAAATATTATCTATAAGAAATCAAAGAAAGTTATTTCCAAACATTAGTAGTACTTTGTGTATAGTGGCTTTACTAGAAGATGAGATAACTACATATAATTTAGGAAATAGTAGAGCATATAGATTTCGAGATGGAGTTTTATTACAGTTAACAAAAGATCAGACCAAAGTACAACAATTGTATGATATGGGTTTAATTAGTGAAAGCCAGATGTATACACATCCAGAAAAAAATATAATTAGTGGTTATGTTGGCTGTGATGAATTTGACTCTAAATGGATTGATGTTATTACTCATAGAGAAAAGTTTCGCAAAAAAGATTTATTGATGTTATGTTCAGATGGAGTTTCAGACTATATTAGTATTGATGAGGTAGAAGATGTATTAATTACGGATAATGAATTGAGCATAAAGGCAGATATTATATTAGATAAAATATATTCAAATGGGGCAGGGGATAACATATCATTAATTCTTGTTAATAGATTATAAGAAAGGAGTGTTTAAAGTGGGAGAAAGAACAACAGGTACATTGCCAGAAGATAATAGACAAACGGGAACATTGGCTTCAGATAGACAAACCGGAACGTTACCAATAGATAGACAAACAGGTACGTTGCCTATAGATAATCAAAGTAATCGAATGACATCAACATTGCAAGATGATATAAATTCAAACAAAAACTATTATAATAATGATGAAGATCAATATATATATGATTTGGAGATAGGTGAGGTAATAAAAGGTAATAATAATGATTATACAATTGTTGAATCGTTTAGTTATGGTGGTCAAGCAGAAATATATAAAGTTCAGACTGCTTTGGGAGAAAAATATATTGCTAAAATATACAGAGTTAGAAAACAAAATAGATATTCAGACGATATAGTAAGGTTTTTGTCAAATAATACTAAACCTGGTATTATTAAGCTTATTGATTATGGAATATATAAAAATAGATATTTTTATATATTTCCTATTTATAATAAGGGGAGTCTTGATTTACATAAACCAGATTTTTCTAATAATGAATCACGTCTTAAAAGATATATTAGAGTTTTAAATGAAGCATTAAATTGTATTCATAAAGCAGGATTTATACATTCTGATATTAAACCTGCTAATATGCTAATAGATGATGAAAATGATATTCCTATTATATCAGATTTTGGTTCTGTTACTAAAGGGGATGAAAATGTATCTGATAACAGATCAATTACATTGGCGGATGGAAAGGTAAGTGATGGATATTTAGCACCTGATGCAGCGGTATATGCAGCAGTAAGTGCAAGTATGGATCATAGGAAAAGAATAGCAGTTGCTAATAAAACGGATTATTTTGCATTGGGAGTATCTTTATGTGAAATGTATGTAAATGATACTAAATATAGGTTGTTCAGAAGTAATGAGGAAATTGTACTCAGATTTAAAGATGATAATGTTGTTTATCCAAAGGAAGTAGAGAATAATAAAAGATTTTTAAATTTAATTAAAGCATTATTATCATATGATCCAAATGTTAGAGCAGGTTATAGTGAAGTTAATGATTGGCTTGATGGGAAAGAACTACAAGTTTATAGTACATCATATGGAGTAAATTCATTTAAACATTATTTTATTGATCAAGAATATACAAGTCCATATGAATTAGCAGTTGCTTATGCCCAAAGGGATTGGAATGCAACTATAAGGGATGTATTTAGACAAACTCTATATAATGCTTTTGAAAAGTATGATGAAAAAATATATTCAAAAATATTAGATATAAGAGAGGCAAATCAGAGCATAGATGAAAGACCTGTCTCAGCATTTAAAATTGTATGTAATATTGCACCTGAAATAAATTTGTTTTGGAATGGCAAATTATATCATAATAATGACGAAATTGCCGAAGATTTATATGAAGCTGTTGCTGAAAATAATCATATATTTGAACCTCTTTTTTCTAGTAAGGCAATAAGAGTATTTTATGAGGTGAATGAAAAAAGAAAAGCTAATATTGAGGCGATTGATGATATATTAAAGATATCAGAAGAATCTATGTCAAGAGCACAATTATATTATGCAGAATTACTTTCACCTGGCATTATTGTTCGTAAGTTTACAAATGGAACTTGTAATTGCCTAGATGGGTTTATTGAAATAATAATAAATAATCTTAATGAATCAGGTTTTGACAAGGCTGTAAATTACAGGAAGAATAAACAAAGCATAGAAAATGATATAGTAAAATATGCAATCAAATGTTTCAAAGGAGAGGAGATAAATACTCTTCTTATAAGAAATGGATTTGGTTTAAATTTGGTAGATATTAATGTAAAATATAGTACAGATAAAGCCTTTTTCCCTATAATTAGATTTTTAGAGGCGATTTATGATTTATCACAGGATAAATCTATTATTGATGGGATTAGAAATTCATTTTATTACAAATATTATACATCGTTTGTTAATGAAATTGATAACTATGGTTTTAATGGAGGTGCAGTTTCTGTAAGAGATAAGATAATAGAAATAACTAATAAAATTAATAAATACAATGAAACTACACAGTTTTTTGTAAAATATATTCATTTTTTTGATGATATAGAAGAACAATTAAATTATTTTACTCTAAAAAATACAACTGGAGTTGTTTTTATACAAGAGTCAATTCTGGTAGAGAAAAAAATGTATAATCCATATTCTAGTTACATTATACCCAAATCTAAAAAATATGAATTGGTTGAGGTGGAGAGTGAGGTGTATCTTCCTAAATTTATTGCAAAAAATATGATTACAGAAGGTTATTTGGTAAATTTTAAGCAGCAAAATGACAGAGAAGAAATACTTGATTATGTTTACAAAGAAAATTTGAAAAAACTTGAGAAATTTCATAAAAAATTTGAAAAAAATGCTCATGTTGAGGAGGCAAAGAAGCCTAAAATTAATAGAATAATATTTTTGTTATGTATAGGTATATTAAACTTATGGAGTATTATTATATTAATACCGGCATTATTTGAGTATCTATATTATAAAAATACATATAATTATGAAATTAATGTGTGGATATGGGGACCAATATTAATATTATTATCTATAATAATTGAAATTATAATGTCTGTTAGATTTAAAAATGAATTAAGTAAGTATAGAAGGAAAAAGAAACAACAAAATTTAATTAAACAAGAAGCATTAATTAAATATAGTATAGAAGAACTTGAAAAAGATATAAAAAGTAAAAATTATAAAAATTTATCTAATACAACTTATAAATTTATACATTATTCTCAACATGATATTTCAGTTTATATGGAAGATTTAGTTGGAAAAGGAATACAAACAACATTTTATCAATTAGATGATACGCCGATCAAGCCTGATATATTGTTGATGGCATTAATCTTTATTATTTTAATTGCTGCTAGAAGTTGGAATAAAGTACAAACAGATAAGATAGAGTTATTTAATACGACAACTATAGTATCAGATAATAATTTACCTGATGATATGTATAAAGAAGTAAATTTTATCATTAAAAAAGATTCATTAAGTTTGGCAAAAGAATGGAATAATTCTTTTAAAAAATTGATGTCTATTCAAGAAGAGTGTTTATTACAAGATGATTATGAACGATTAAATAGTTATTTGCCTGTTTACGAACTTTTTAATCAAGGAGGAAATAACTTAGCTTCTTTTGTAGATGATGATTATTATGCAATAATTGAATCTAACGATGATATTAAAACAAAATTAATAGCATATTCTTTATATGATTATCAAAAACAGGAAATAAATGAATCGTATGATAAAAAAATAAAATTTTATGTATATTATGATGCTGAAATATATCATACTAAAATTGATTATGGTAGTAGAAATGAAATAAATGATTATAATATTTCATCGGTTAGTAAAAATAAGAAGATTGATAACAAAATATATAAAGATATGGAAAAATTTACAGAGTATGAGATTACGAAAGATGATTGGACATTTCAAAATGTGTATGATATGTTAAGGCAAGACTAATACAATTATATATGTTTATGCAAAATATTAATGACTATTTATAAATATTCAGTTTAAGCATAGAACAAGATTTTCCACACCAATGTAGCAGCTTCTCCCGAAGCTGCTACATTGTTTATAAACTATTTAGAAAATCCCCCTTAGTTATTTAACTGTATTTAGTATAGTAAATCCGGTTAACGAAAGGAGGTACACAATATAAATGATTAAGCAGGAACTTACACATTTATTCAAAAATAAGCTGCTATTAGTGGTGATGGTAGTAATTATGCTGATTCCAGCTATATATGCAGGATTGTTTTTGAATTCTATGTGGGATCCGTATGGGGAGATTGGAAAACTGCCTGTAGCGGTTGTCAATAATGATGCTGCGATTGAATATAATGGGAAGATACTTGCCGTGGGTGATAATCTTGAGAGCTCATTAAAAACGAACAATGCAATGAATTTTATCATTACAGATGAAGAAAATGCAGATAAAGGTTTTAAGAATGGTGACTATTATATGGTAATAACTATTCCAGAGGATTTTTCAAAGAATGCAGCATCAATGATGAACTCTAATCCAGAGAAAATGCAGCTACAATATGCAACTAATCCGGGATATAATTACATTTCCAGCAAATTAAGTGAAAGTGCCATAAAAGAAATTAAGGCAAATATTATATCTGAGGTTACAACAACATATACAAATGCAGTATTTGCAAGTATTGCAGAGCTTGGAGATGGCTTGGGGCAGGCATCAGATGGTACAGAAAAGCTGCTTGCAGGAATGAGTTCATTAGATGATGGAGCAGGACTTATTACAGATAAGCTTAATGTTGTGGCGGACTCAAGCCAGACATTATATCAGGGAAGCAGGAAGCTTGGTGATGGTGTGGAAAGTTATGTTGAAGGCGTTGGACAGCTTGATAACGGAATAAATTCATTATCAGATGGAATTGATAAAGCCGCCGCAGGCACACATCAGCTTCAGGCAGGAAGTGAATAGCTTGTTGAGAAAGGAACAGAATTAGAACAGGGGATTGTGCAGTTATCGGATGGAACATCTAAGCTTTCAGATGGTACAGCAGCATTAGCAAATGGTTCTAAAGATTTACAGGCTGGAATTACAGCAGTTAGTGACGGAATAACGGTTCTTAATACTTCATTAAATGATGGAGCAGATAAGGTATCAAAAAACGCTGTGACAGACAATAATATAGATATGTTTGTTAATCCACTTTCAATTGAGGAGACACAGGTAACAACAGTGAAAAATAATGGTCACGCTATGGCAGCTTATATGATGTCAGTAGGACTTTGGGTATGGTGTCTTGCATTTTGCCTGATGTATCCATTAGTGGAATATCACGATAAGCTAAAGAATGGATTTTCGTGGTTTATGAGCAAAGCAGTTATATTATATCCTACAGCAGTTATTATGGCAGTTGTATTATATTTTTTTATAAAAAATATAAGATGAACTTAAGAAAACAGAAATATCTTATGACAATCGTGTAAAATCTGATATGGAAAACTATAAGATGAACTTAAGACAGGATATAGATATAAAAGAATATTCAGACATAAAAATACCAGCTTCCAATAATTAGACTTTTGATATCTACTATTTTACTTTACAGGAGTTTGTCAGGTAAAATGGTACATATCATTTTTTCTAATATTTGAAGGCTGGCATAATCAATCTATAAAATGCAGCATTTTTATAATAGTAAATAGTGATTACTATTATTTAAAATATTACTTAGTCCCAGTAGACCCAAATCCTCCATCACCTCGCACTGTATCACTTAATTCCTCAGCCTCAACGAATTCAGCAGTGATATAAGGTGTGAGTACAAGCTGTGCAATTCTGTCGCCAGGTTCAACGGTTACAGGGGATTGTGAATGGTTGTGTAATGCAACCATAAGCTCGCCGCGGTAATCAGAGTCAATAACGCCGACCTTATTGGCTGGGGCAAGACCTTTTTTGCACGCCATACCGCTTCGTGCGTATACAAGACCAACAAGGCCTTCTGGGATTTCCATAGCAATCCCTGTCTTGATGAATTCTGTAGTACCAGCGTTGATTATCACTGGTTCAGTCATTCCGGAATAGAGGTCCGCACCGGCAGAGAATTCTGTACCATAAGTTGGAACTATTGCATTTGGTGTAAGCTTTTTAAATTTAACTGTCTGTTTCATTGATGATTATTCTCCTTAATATTATTGATATTCAGGTGACTGACTAATACCTAAATTTTTTATATAGATTTTCCACTGATTATTGATATTCCTCAGCAGTAATTACAGTGCCTTCTTTTAAGGACTGCTGTACAAGTATTGTGCGCTGGTTTGATGAACCCTTGAATTTAAGCATCATATCTTTTAATTCTTCAACAAATCTGCCATCTACGCATACGTCAATATATGAAAGCATTTCTCTGGTTTCAGGATATTTGTCATACATTTTATCCATAATATCCTCATCAAAAAGGTAACCGGTAAAGCACCATATATCCTTGGCCGGATAGTTTTCCTTTACAGCCTTTAGAAGCGGAATAAGTCCCCTTTGATTGGCTGGTTCAAATGGTTCGCCGCCAAGCAGTGTAAGACCAGCAATATAATCTGGCTTCATTGAATTAATTATATCAGATATGGTTGCATCAGTAAAAGGTGTACCATAGTTAAAATCCCACGCAATTTCATTAAAGCAGCCTTTGCAGTGGTGTGTACATCCGCTTACAAAAATGCTTGTACGTACTCCAGGACCATTGGCGATGTCGTTATATTTAATTTCAGCGTAGTTCAAAATATTCCTCCTGATTATGTGCCTTATATGTAAATTAATATGTATAATATCATAAATTGGACAAATATAACAGTGGTTAGAAGTGGCAATTAATATTATAATAACAATAGTTAAAGATTTAACGCATAACGTAATAGAAATAGTATAGCAGACACTACATATGTAAAATGCATAACAGAAAAGAGGCTTTATATGGTTGATATATTTTTTGACAAGTTATACAGATATCCAAGAATTAATGAATGTGTTAGCATAGCAGTTCCATTTGCTAAAGGGGAACTATATAATACGGATAATATAAGCATAGTTCAGAATAAGAGAAAATGTATTATCCAGCCAAAGGTTACGGCAGAGTATGATGACGGCAGTATAAAGTATCTTTTTGTCGATTTTATGGCAGATTTACCAGCTAATAAGTTGGCAAAGGCGGTATTGACAACTACTAAACAGGAGTTAGCTAATCTTATAGCAGACGGACAATCAGAGTGTGCTAAGCAAGATGGCACCGTCAGCGTAACACCGGTTAATAATGGCTTTTTAATAAAATGCGGTAGTCTGGAATATGAGGTTGCCAACAACAGCAGTTCAATATTCAGGCAGCTTAATGATTACAGGAAAGTATATACAGATAAGAATTTTGAAGGTCCATATCTTAAGGATAAAGATGGCAATGCTTATAAGCTTAAGATTGGAGAGTGGAAGGTTGTTGAGGCCGGACCAGTTACTGCAAGCGTAGAAGCTGAGTGCAGTAATATCGCAGTAGGGAATATTGAGAACAAAAATATTAAGGCAGTTATTAAAGTCACTGGTTATGCCGGAAAGCCATGGGTTAATATTACATACAGAATTATTAATACATCAGATGATGAGTTAAAGATAAAGTCGCTTGTATTTTATATTAAGAAATCAGAAGATAGTGTAATTACAGAGCAGTTAAAGCCTCTTAAAATTGCGGCAGGTAACGATTCAACAGGCTGTGGTGATATCCGTACAGATAATTCGCATAATGATGGTCCTGTATTTATGACAAGAGGTACAACAGAGCTTGATATGATTGAAAAGAAGGCTGATGTCAATAATATAAGAACTGTTGTTGCAACTTCTAATTATAAGACAAGCTTTATAATTGGTAAGAATGGCGAGGAGGTCAATGAGGTAATTGATGATAAATATCTTGTGAAAGAGGCTAATGAGCATTTTGCAGAGGTATTTTATGGAACATTTATGGCTGATTATACTGATGGTGAAGATGGCTTTAGTGTTACGGTTCATCAGGCACAGCAGAATTATCCTAAGGCAGTGAAGTCGTGCAGGGAAGGTGTGGCTGTTATGCTTGTTCCTGAGAATGTCGGGGAGATTACTATGCAGTCAGGAATGGCAAAAGAACAGCAGTTTATGATACATTTTCATAGTCCTGCTATGAAGCTGTGGGAGATAGACAACAGAAGTCTTATATACCAGATGCCAGACAGACCATATATAGCACCGGAAGTGTTTAAGAGGGCAGGGGTTATGATTGATGTGTTCCCTGTAAAGTATAATGATGATTTTGAGATATCACTTATGGCAAAAGCAGACGGACATTCAAGGTGCTATGGTATGCTTAACTGGGGCGACACGGTAGATCAGGGCTACACTGTTCAGGGACGTGGCGGTGGAAAGCCTGTTTGGAGCAATAATGAATACGATTATCCACATGCGTGTGCACTTATGTATGCAAGAACCGGTGTCAGAAGATTTATGGATTATCTGATTGTGTCAGCAAAGCATTGGATGGATATAGATGTGTGCCATTACAGCAGTAATCCTCTTAGAATTGGCGGACAGTGGGAGCACACGGCAGGACATTGTAAGAATGGTGTTATGGTATGCTCTCACGAGTGGGTCGAGGGTCTGCTTGATTATTACCATTTTACAGGTGATAAGAGAGGCTATGATACAGCCATTGGAATAGGAGAAAATGTATTAAAACTTCTTGAAACGCCTATGTATCAGGTGCCGGGTGAAGCCAATGCAAGGGAAACCGGATGGGCACTAAGAACACTTACAGCCCTTTATGTAGAGACTAATGATAATAAATGGCTAGTAAAATGTGACTGGATAATTGATAATTTTAAGAAGTGGGAAGAAGAATATGGCGACTGGTTATCACCTTACACAGATAATACAGCCATAAGAGTAGGCTTTATGATATCAATAGCGGTAGGAAGCGTTATGAGATATTACAGAATATTCCCAAGAGAAGATATCAGGCAGATGATATTAAGGGCAGTTGATGACCTGACAGAGAACTGTTATATGGATAATGGTTTGTTCTATTATAAGGAGCTTCCAAGTCTTGCAAGAAATGGCAATAATACCCTGCTTCTTGAAGCACTTGCAATAGCCTATGAGCTTACAGGTAATAAACAGTATCTTGAATATGGAATTAATACGTTCAGGGGTGCTGTGAATGAAGTGCCTAAGGGAGCAGTAGGAGTCAAGACTATTATAGATGATGCGGTAATATGTCAGGGTAATTCAGGAAAAGGATTTGCACAGAGTTTCATACCACTTGCAACTTATTATAATGCAATTAGTGAAAATAATATGACATTCTGACAATAATGTGTTAAAATAAATATTATGATGTATGTGTAAGAGGCATAAGATGGCATTTCAGTAATGAAAGATGTCATTTTACTGGGACACACAGCACACCGGAAACAGACAGCCATATCAGAAAGAATATACTGATATGGCTGTTTGGGTTAAATAATCATAACATAGAGTAACAGCCTAAGGAGGTTAATTATGAGAATCGGTATAAGAGCACACGATGTGGCATATGCACCACTTAATGAACTTATTCCTAATATACATAATCAGGGATTTCATTGTATGCACATAGCATTAAGCAAGTCTATTAAGGAGTTCAAGCCTGGAGTAGAGACTATGACACCAGGTCTTGCAATGTATATTAAAGAATTATGTGCAGAGAATAAGGTTGATATAGCAGTACTTGGCTGTTACCTTAACCTTTGCAATCCTAATGAGGAGAAGCACAAGGATATAGTTGAGAAATATAAGGCACATATAAGATTTGCAAGTATACTTGGCTGTGGCGTAGTTGGTACAGAGACAGGTGCTGTCAATGAGGAGTACAAGTATGAGCCAGCTAACCATTCAGAGGAAGCTTTACAGTGCTTTATAGATAATTTAAGACCAATAGTTAAATATGCAGAGCAGTTCGGCGTTATAGTTGCGATTGAACCGGTATGGAAGCATATTGTTAATACAGTTGAGAGAGCAAGAAAGGTTCTTGATGCGATAGACTCACCTAATCTTCAGATTATATTTGATCCAGTCAACCTTTTATATGTGGGTAATATAGATAAGCAGGATGAGATAATTAATCAGGCATTTGATTTATTATTAAAGGATATAGCAGTTGTCCACTGCAAAGATTATGTAGTTGAAGGTGATGAGCTTAAGTCAATAGCGGCGGGAACAGGCGGACTTAATTATCCGCTTCTTCTTAAGAAGATTAAGGAACATAAGCCATATGTTCATTGTACACTTGAGAATACTGTACCAGAAAATGCAGTAGCAACAAGAGAATTTATGGAAAAACTATATTCAGAAGTGTAGGGAGAAATTATATGCCAGAGAATAATATAGAATTAGCAGGCAATACCAATATCAAGACAAGTCAGGTGGACAAGTCGGTTGATACTCCAGCAGATTTTACAAGTCCTGAAGTGCTTTATAATAAGCTTATAGAAACAATCAGGCAGTATCATCCCTCATCAGATTTATCTGATATAGAGAGAGCATATAAAGTGGCTAAGGAGGCACACGAAGGACAGTTTAGAAAGTCTGGAGAGCCATATATTATTCACCCATTGTGTGTTGCCATTATATTAGCAGAGCTTGAACTTGATAAGGAATCTATTATTGCAGGTCTTTTGCACGATGTTGTGGAAGACACGGTTATGACAAGTGAAGATGTTGCTAGGGAATTTGGTGATGAAGTAGCACTTTTGGTAGATGGTGTAACAAAGCTCACACAGCTTAATTACCAGCACGATAAGATTGAGGTTCAGGCTGAGAACTTAAGAAAAATGTTCCTTGCAATGGCAAAGGATATACGAGTTATTATGATAAAGCTTGCCGACAGGCTTCATAATATGCGTACAATGCAGTATCAGTCACCAGCCAAGCAGGTAGAAAAGTCAAGAGAAACTATGGATATATATGCACCTATTGCACATAGGTTAGGTATATCCAAGATTAAGGTAGAACTTGATGATTTATCAATGAAGTATCTTATGCCGGATACTTATAATGATCTTGTAAAGCAGGTTGATATTAACAGACCGGGCAGGGAGGCATTTATAAAGAGCATTATCAAAGAAGTAGGTATGCACATTAGCAATGCTGGAATTGAAGCTGAGATAGACGGAAGAGTTAAGCATTTCTTCTCAATATATAGAAAGATGGTTAACCAGAATAAGACACTTGACCAGATATATGATATATTTGCCGTTCGCATAAAGGTTGATACAGTCAAGGATTGTTATGCGGCACTTGGTGTTATTCACGAAATGTATAAGCCAATACCGGGACGTTTTAAAGATTATATAGCAATGCCTAAGCCTAATATGTACCAGTCGCTTCATACAACACTTATTGCTTCTAACGGACAGCCATTCGAGGTACAGATAAGAACTTATGAAATGCACAGAATTGCTGAATATGGTATTGCTGCCCACTGGAAGTATAAAGAAGGCAAGACAGGAGAGTCTGATAAGAGTGAGGAAGCTAAGCTTAGCTGGCTAAGACAGATTCTTGAATGGCAGAGAGATATGTCTGATAATAAGGAATTCTTATCATCAATTAAGAATGACCTTAACCTTTTTTCTGATTCAGTGTACTGTTTCACTCCTACAGGTGATGTTAAGACACTTCCAGCAGGTTCTAATCCAATAGATTTTGCATACAGCATACATAGTGCTGTAGGTAACAAGATGGTTGGTGCAAGGGTCAATAGCAAGCTTGTTAATATTGATTATGAGATTAAGAATGGTGACAGAATTGAGATTATAACATCACAGAATTCCAAAGGACCAAGTCGTGACTGGCTTTCGATGGTTAAGTCAACACAGGCCCGTAACAAGATTAACCAGTGGTTTAAGCAGGAGCTTAAAGAAGACAATATTATAAAGGGCAAGGAACTTATATCTAATTACTGTAAGAGTAAGGGAATTGTTCTTTCTGAGATTAATAAGCCTGAGTTTGTTGAGAAAGCACTAAGAAAATATGGTTACAAAGACTGGAATGCTGTTCTTGCGGCAGTAGGACATGGTGCATTAAAAGAAGGTCAGATTGTCAATAAGCTTAATGAGGAATATCAGAAGACCAAGAAGGCTGAGATAACTGACAAGCAGGTACTTGACAGCATTGTGGCAAGTGAGAGCAAGGAGAAAGAGAAGGAGAAGAAGGGCAAAGGCGGTATTGTTGTAAAAGGAATACATGATGTTGCTGTCCGTTTCTCTAAGTGCTGTAATCCAGTGCCGGGTGATGAGATTGTTGGGTTTGTTACAAGAGGAAGAGGAATATCAATTCACAGAACAGATTGTGTTAATATTCTTAATTTCCCAGCTAATGAAAGAGCAAGGCTTATTGAAGCTGAGTGGGAGCAGACAGAGAATAAAGATGAGAAGTACAGTGCAGAGATTAATATATATGCAGGCAATAGAAAAGGACTTATTGTTGATATTTCACGTCTGTTTACGGAAGCCAATATAGATGTAAGATTTATGAACAGCCGTGTTAATAAGAAACAGCTTGCAACAATCAATCTTGGATTTGTTGTATCTGGTAAGGAAGAGCTTAACAGATTAATTGACAATTTAAGAAAGATTGACGGAGTGACAGATATAGAGAGAGCTACAGGCTGATATTTATAACCGCTGTCGTGCGAAGTTAAGATATTTTATATATTGCTTCGTACGACAGCATTTTTGACACAGGGATTGGAGATTATAATGTATAAAATAGATGTAAGAGTATTAGGAATGGTAGCAACGAATTGTTACCTGCTTTGTAATACAGACACTAAAGAATGTGTGCTTATAGACCCTGCGGATAATGCTGGAAAGATAAGTGAGATGATAGAGCAGTCTGGCTGTACGTTAAAGGGAATACTTTTAACACACGGACATTTTGACCATATTATGGCAGCAGATGAAGTGAGGGATAAATATAATGTCAAGGTGTATGCCTCAGCAGAGGAGAAGAATACATTAAGTACACCTCATATTAATCTTGGTGAGGCTTATGGAATGAACCTGTCTGTGAAGGCTGATATATGGCACAATGATGGTGATGTACTTAATCTTGCAGGCTTTGATATTAAGGCAATCCATACACCGGGACATACGGAGGGTGGAACGTGCTATTATATTGAGTCAATCGGCGTGTTATTCTCAGGTGATACACTTTTCTGTGAGTCAGTTGGAAGAACAGATTTCCCTGGTGGAAGTATGAGCGACATTGTGCATTCAATTAAGGACAAGTTAATGGTACTTCCAGATGATACCAAAGTGTATACAGGACACGGCGAGGGAACAAGCATAGGATATGAGAGGGTTCATAACCCGTTTATAGGTGCATAAGAAAGATGGACAATATGATATATATTAAAATTGATAACGATACATTTTATGATGATGCAATAGTTCTTGTGCGTTCATTTTACCCAAGAATGGAGGTCAAGGCATATAAGCAGGATACAGTTGTCACAGAAGATGATAAAGTGATTGATATAACAGTACCTGATATGACAGGGCTTAACAAGAGCGAAATGCACGATAAATTCAAGTCATATTTATATGACAGGCTCAGCCAGATGACAGGAAAGACACTGCCTTGGGGTTATCTTACAGGAGTGCGCCCAAGCAAGATTGCATATGTTATGCTTGAAGATGGCGAAGACGAGCAGACTATAAAGAAGCATTTTGTGAATAAGCATAAGGCGAGTGAGAAGAAAGCCAGCCTTGCAATAAATGTAGCAAAGAAAGAAATGGACATTCTTAATAAGATAGATTATAAGAATGGTTACAGTTTATATATTGGAATACCATTTTGTCCAAGTATATGCTTGTACTGCTCATTTTCATCATATGCACTTGATGCGTATAAGAATTATGTGGATGATTACCTTGATGCACTTATTAAGGAGATGACCTTTGTAGCAAGGGCGATGAAAGGCAGAAGACTTGATACAGTGTATTTTGGCGGTGGAACACCAACAACACTTGGTGCGGCACAGCTTGACAGGCTTATAACGGCTTTAAAGGAGATTTTTGATATTGACGGCTGTCATGAATTTACAGTTGAAGCAGGACGTCCAGACAGCATAACAAGGGATAAGTTAAACGTGTTAAAGGCACATAATGTTGGAAGAATATCTATTAATCCGCAGACGATGAACCAGCAGACACTTGACCTTATAGGAAGAAAGCACACTGTAGAGCAGATTAAAAATGTGTATTCTATGGCAAGGGAAGAAGGTTTTAATAATATTAATATGGATATTATTCTTGGACTTGTCGGTGAAGATGTTGATGAGGTGGCTCATACATTATCAGAGATTGAGGCGATGAAGCCTGAGAGCCTTACAGTACATTCTCTTGCAATAAAGAGAGCGGCGGCACTTAATATATGGAGAGATAAGTATAAGCAGTTATCTACCAATAATACAGATGAGATAATAAGAATGACAGAGGACACAGCCAAAAGACTGTCAATGGAGCCTTATTATATGTATCGTCAGAAGAATATGGCAGGTAATTTTGAGAATGTCGGTTACTCAGTTGTGGGACTTGAATGTATATATAACATTCTTATTATGGAGGAAAAGCAGACAATAATTGCCTGTGGTGCAGGAGCTTCCAGCAAGGTAGTATTTCATAATGAAGCAGATGATAATCATTCAGTCAGAATTGAGAGAATAGAAAATGTAAAAGACGTTCGTAATTATATTCAAAGAATTGATGAAATGATTGATCGAAAGAAGAAATTCTTTGAGGAAAATAATTTCTAGAAATAATAGTTATTGAAATAACAATTTGAAAGGAATTATTATTTGGTAATAATTTCCTTAGGATAGATAGAATTAAATTATATTTAAAGGAATATAGTGTCCTGAAATCAGGATATACGCTTATTATAAAAAATATAGAAATGAGGATAATATGAAGATAGCAGTTGCTTACGAGAATGGAAATGTTTTTGAGCATTTCGGACATTCAAGACAATTTAAGATTTATGAAACAGATGGACAGAACATTGTTAAAGAAGAAGTTATAGAGAGTGAAGGCTCTGGACATTCAGCTATGGCAGGACTTCTTGCAGGTCTTGATATTAATGCTGTTATATGTGGTGGTATCGGTGGTGGTGCTGCCAATGCATTAGGCGAAGCAGGCATAGAAGTATATTCAGGTGTATCAGGAAATGCAGATGAAGCACTAGAGGCATATCTTAATGGAGAATTAATATCAGAGGGTGTTAATTGCAGTCATCATTCACACGAAGAAGAACAGAACTGTGGAACAGCTGATACAGAAAATGAAAGCTGCGGCTGTGGCTGTGGTTGTGGAAGTGACACAGATGACGGAAGCTGCGGCTGTGGAAGTAATGAAACATCAGGCTGTGGCGGTTGTTCAGGTTGTGGTGGAGGAGCACCTTTATTTGATGGAGCTAATGTAGGCAAGGTGTGCAGAGTACACTACAAAGGAACATTTAACGATGGAACACAGTTTGATTCATCTTATGACAGAGGAGAACCTCTTGAATTCACCTGTGGTGCAGGTATGATGATACTTGGCTTTGATAAGGCTGTAGCTGATATGAATGTAGGAGATATAATAGATATACATTTAATGCCAGAAGAAGCTTATGGAGAGAAAAATCCAGATGCAATTATCACAGTTCCAATCAGCGAGCTTGCAGGTTCAGAAGAACTTAAGGTTGATGATATGGTATATCTTCAGAATGTATATGGACAGCCATTTCCAGCTAAGGTAACAGCATTAACAGAGAATGACATAACATTTGATGCTAACCACGAGATGGCAGGAAAAGAACTTAACTTTAAGATTGAGCTTGTAGAAGTTAAATAAGATTTTAATGAGTAGATTATTAACTTAATAAAATAGATGATAATAGATATTATGGTAGATTTTAATAATCGGACTGGATAGATTATTTAAGAATAAATCTCCCTGTAACTGATATCCGGAAGCAAAGGCTTAGGAAAGATATAAGTTACAGGGAGATTTTATCAGCTTCAAATATTATTATATATAAAGGGTTTATCGTTCTAAACTTTACTTGTGGAAAGTTTAGAGCTTATTCATTAAATATATTGAACTATTCTTAATATTAAATATTGAGAATTATTTTAATATGGAATTATTCTTCCTCATCAATTATTCGTCTTGCAACATATACACCACTTGCAGAAGCGTGTGATAATGAATGTGTAACGCCGCTTCCGTCACCGATTATGTAAAGACCTTTGTACTTGGTTTCAAGGTTGTTGTCAATCTCAACTTCCATATTGTAGAATTTGACCTCAACACCATATAAAAGAGTGTCGTCATTGGCAGTACCCGGAGCAATCTTATCAAGAGCGTAAATCATCTCTATTATTCCATCAAGTATACGCTTAGGTAGAACAAGGCTTAAATCGCCGGGAGTAGCAGAAAGAGTAGGTCTTACAAGTCCTTCTTCAATTCTTTTATCTGTGCTTCGTCTGCCTCGTATAAGGTCACCGAATCTTTGGACAATTACACCGCCTCCAAGCATATTAGAAAGACGTGCAATACTTTCACCATATCCGTTGCTGTCCTTGAAAGGTTCAGAAAAGTGCTTTGCAACAAGCAGGGCAAAGTTAGTATTTTCAGTCTGTTTATCACTGCCTTCATAGCTGTGTCCATTAACAGTTACAATGCCGTTAGTATTCTCATTAACAACGATACCATTAGGATTCATACAGAAGGTGCGGACTAAATCCTCAAACTTTTCAGTCCTGTATACAATCTTACTTTCGTATAATTCATCTGTAAGATGTGCAAATATAACAGCAGGAAGTTCAACTCTTACGCCGATATCAACACGGTTTGATTTAGTTGGAATATCTAAGTCCTGACAGACTTTTTCAATCCATTTGCTTCCGCTTCTTCCAACTGATACAACACATTTGTTGCAGTCCATATAGGTATCTTTGTAATATATGCGGTAATTATTATCGATTATTTCAATATTAGTAACAGGAGTATTAAAGTAGAAATCAATATGCTCCTTCATTTCATTGTACATATTTTCAAGGACAATATAATTAATATCAGTTCCAAGATGTCTTACAGAAGCATCAAGAAGCTTTAATTTGTTCTGCATACATAAAGTCTTGAATTTAGTACCGGCAGTTGAGTACATATGCGTATCCTCACCGCCGTGGGAAGTATTGATGGTATCAACATATTTCATAAGGCCAATAGCTTCTTCCTTGCCGATATATTCGTAAAGAGTACCACCAAAGTCATTAGTAATGTTGTATTTGCCATCAGAAAATGCTCCGGCACCGCCAAAGCCATTCATAATGGCACAGGTTGGGCATTTGATACAGGATTTGATATTCTTTCCGTCAATTGGACATTTTCTCTTCTCTAAAGTATTACCTTCCTCAAATACGGCAACCTTTAGATCAGGAGCTTTCTTCATAAGCTCATAAGCAGAGAATATTCCGCCCGGACCAGCACCTATAATTATTACATCATATTTCATTAAATATTCACCCCACAATCGTTAATCGTCCTAAGTATTATATTATAAAAGCAGGATTATTAACAAGCAAAACAATTAAGATATGAATATTAATCTTGAAAGTGTTGTAAATACAACATATTAATGCGGAATGAAGATGTTACAATCCAGACATACTAATAATCCACATACAGATAAGTGTAATTGTGGTCTTACAAGATATACAGGTAAGAGTGACTGTAAGCTTACAAGATAATAAAGCAGATTATAATATGATGCACATATAAGCATAACAGCCAGCTTATATATAAAGCTGATAAATTACCAGCAGATAGATTGAAAAATATAATAAAAATAATGGAGGAATTATATGAACAGGGCAGAACAGATTAAAGGCTATCTTAAAAGACTTGGTGATGGTGAAAGTCTTGAGAATGTTAAGAAAGATTTTGTTAAGGAATTCAATGATGTCAATCCAATAGAGATTATGGAAGCGGAGCAGGTGTTGATAGCAGAGGGAACACCTATATCAGAGGTTTCAAAGCTGTGTGATGTTCACTCAGCATTATTTCACGGTGCGACTAAGGAAGAAAGAATAGCCAAAGCGGAAAATGAAATATCAGAGATGAAAAAGTACTATGATGACACAATGAAAGGTATGACTAAGAGTGCCATTGCAGATATGCGTAAAGACAGAGAAAGCATTTTTAATAAACTGGCTATGATAAGCGGCCACCCATTAAATACTTTTGTGAAAGAAAATAAGGCAATCCAGCAGGTTATTGATGATATTAAAGAAAATATTACAAGCGGACATATTGATATAAAGGCACTGAAAGAGAAGATATATAAGCTCAGGGAGTTATCTATTCATTATGCCAAGAAAGGGGATTTGTTATATCCGGTGCTTAATGTACGATATAAAATCAGCGGACCTTCGGCGGTTATGTGGACAGTTGATGATGAGATAAGAGATGAGCTGTCAGACATAGCAAAGCAGTTAAATTACATGGACGGTAATAACAGTAGCAAAGCAGACAATAATAACAGTGCGGATAACAATAATGGTAAAAGTCTGGACGGTAAATTAATTGAAAGAATAGAAAATGTTATAAAGAGGGCAGAGGAGATGATATATAAGGAAGATAATATATTGTATCCTAACTGTGCCGCTAATTTTACGGAAGCTGAGTGGATTGGAATATATCACGATTCCAAAGATTATGCCGTGTGCCTTGATACAGTATCAGACAGATGGGAGAAAGCAGAAGAAGTAGAAAATGTGTATAAACCTGAAGTGTCAGAACAATCTGATAAGAAAGAAGATGTTCAGAATGAGTTATATATGGCAGGCGGACATATGACACTTTCGCAGCTTGAGGCACTGCTTAATGCAATACCAATGGAGATAACATTTGTTGATGAAGATAATATCAACAGATATTTTAATGAAGGGTCAAAGGTATTTAAAAGACCTGTTATGGCAATTGACAGGGAGGTATTCTCGTGCCACCCACCAAAGATTGAGGCAAAGGTCAGAAGAATTATAGAAGAATTCAGGATAGGAACACTTGATGAAGTACCTGTCTGGATGGATAAACAAGGAAGGACTATGCTTGTTAAATATATTGCGGTAAGGGACAAGCAGGGAAATTATGTTGGAACTCTTGAGGTGGTTCAGGATATGGAATTTGCTAAAGAACATTTTGCAAAGCTTAAATAAACGTGTATACAAGGTTTCTCTTTAAATATAGCCGATAAGGACATTGACATTTCTTTCACATAAAAATATAATATAATATTGTCTGAATGGAATTGATTCAGCATTAAGTATATTGATATGGTAGAATTATGAAGAATAACAATAATGAACTCATTGATTATATGATTAATGATTTTAAAAGTGGAATTAAGCACGGAGTGCTTGTTGCCAATCTGACATATGAGCTTGCACAGATGTGTGGTTTGTCTAAAGATGAGGCATACGAATTAAAGATTGCTGCGATGGTTCACGATGTTGGAAAGTTAAAGCTTTCAGAATATCTGTATGGAAGAACCGATGAGGCACTTCCGGAAGATGAGAAGCAGTATATGAGTATGCACTCAAAGATAAGCCATGATCTATTGAAAAAATACGATTATTCAGATAATATAATGGATGTCGTTCTTTCACATCATGAATGTTTTGATGGAAGCGGATATCCTAATGGGCTTGTTGGTGAGCAGATACCATTAGGAGCAAGAATATTAAAGGTTGCAGATGAATTTGCGGCACTTATATCAGACAGACCATATAGGAAAGCATTTGATATAGACACTGCTGTTACAATTATGATAGATGAGATTAAGAATATGGATATCAGAGTATTCCTTTTATTCCAGAGGCTTATTCACGAAGATTCGACTATAGAATTGATTAATAATAGCAGATTAGATATTGATGATTTGGATATAAGTGATATACTAAAAATCAGTCAGGATTAGGAGTAACCTAATTATGCCTTAGGGCAAATAAAACAGGCTGTTAATACAGCTAAGAAGAATGAGGTAATTAACTATGGCAGAGTCAATGGTTGGCTTAAAGAGAACACACAGATGCACAGAAGTTTCAAGTGCAGATATTGGCAGTACAGTTACAGTTATGGGCTGGGTTGCTAAAAGACGTAATCTTGGTTCACTTATATTTGTGGATTTAAGAGACAGAAGCGGTCTTTTACAGATTCTTTTTGATGAGAATATTATCGGCAAAGAAGGATTTGACAAGGCATATACATTAAGAAATGAATTTGTAATAGCTGTAGTAGGTAAGGTTATTAAGAGAAGTGGAGCAGTTAATGACAATCTTAAGACCGGTGATATTGAGATTGCGGCTGAATCATTAAGAATACTTTCTGAGTCAGAGACACCTCCATTTCCAATTGAGGATAATATTAATACTAAAGAAGATATAAGACTTAAATATAGATGCCTTGATCTTAGACGTCCTGATATTCAGTCTAATATCATTATGAGAAGCAAGGTTGCCACTCTTACAAGAGCATTTCTTGCTAATGAAGGTTTCCTTGAAATAGAGACACCTATGCTTACTAAGTCAACTCCGGAAGGAGCAAGAGATTATCTTGTGCCAAGCAGGGTTCATCCAGGAAAATTCTATGCACTTCCACAGTCACCACAGCTCTTTAAGCAGATGCTTATGTGCTCTGGATATGACAGATATATGCAGATTGCAAGATGTTTCAGAGATGAAGATTTAAGAGCTGACAGACAGCCGGAATTCACTCAGATAGATATGGAATTGTCATTTGTTGACGTTGATGATGTAATTGATGTTAATGAAAGACTTTTAGCATATCTTTTCAAAGAGGTATTAGATATTGATGTACAGCTTCCAATCCAGCGTATGACATGGCAGGAAGCTATGGATAGATTTGGTTCTGATAAGCCAGATTTAAGATTTGGTATGGAACTTAAGAATGTTACAGACATAGTAAAGAACTGTGGCTTCGGCGTATTTACAGGGGCTATCGAGAATGGTGGAACTGTAAGAGGTATTAATGCCAATGGACAGGGAAGTATGCCTCGTAAGAAGATTGATGCACTTGTCGACTTTGCAAAGGGATATGGTGCAAAGGGTCTTGCTTATATAGCTATTCACGAAGATGGTTCACTTAAGTCTTCATTCTCTAAGTTTATGACTGAGGATGAGATGAACGCACTTGTTGAGGCTATGGAAGGTAAGCCGGGTGACCTTCTTTTATTTGCTGCTGACCGCAATAAGATTGTATGGAATGTACTTGGAGCATTAAGAGTTGAACTTGCTGGACAGATGGGACTTCTTGATAAGAATGATTATAAGTTCCTCTGGGTAACAGAATTCCCACAGTTTGAGTGGTCAGATGAAGAAGAGAGATTCGTAGCTATGCATCATCCATTTACTATGCCTATGGATGAGGATCTTGATAAGCTTGAGTCAGACCCAGGTTCAGTACGTGCCAAGGCTTATGATATTGTACTTAACGGTACAGAGATAGGTGGTGGTTCAGTAAGAATCCATCAGGCTGATGTACAGTCAAGAATGTTTAAGGCACTTGGTCTTACAGATGAAGTTGCTAATGAGAAGTTTGGTTTCTTACTTGATGCGTTCAAGTACGGAGTACCACCACACGCTGGTCTTGCATATGGTCTTGACAGACTTGTTATGCTTATGGCTAAGAGAGATTCAATAAGAGATGTTATTGCATTTCCTAAGGTAAAGGATGCTTCCTGCCTTCTTACTAATGCACCAGATGTAGTAGATGCAAAACAGCTTGAAGACTTATCTATCAGAATTACAGAGTCAGAACAGGAATAATATTTTAAGAGCATTTGAAAGTATTTAATGGATATTTTCAAATGCTTTTTTTAACTATATTTTTAGACAATACTTTGTGAAATCTGGATGAAAATAATGGCTTTATCAGCTTTTTTTTAGCAAAAATATTGCATTTGAATAATCATGGGTATATACTTTTTTTATAAATCTTTGCAAAACTATAACAAAAGACTGGAGAAAAATTATGACAGAGAATCAGTATATAAGGGCAAACAGGACTGTTTTATTTACAGTTCTCATAGTATTTGGTTATATTGCGCTGACCCTGATGGCAGCATTAGGAGTGGGTGACGGACATAACAAAGGAAAGATTTTAATACAGTTTGTTGTGGCACTTGCTGTAATTATTGTATCAGTAGCTGCTTATATTTTAAGGAAGAAGACCAGAGTGTGTGAATTAACGATTGCGGTATCAATGGCATTTGGATATGTTGTTCTTATACTGCTTAATTCAACTGATGGTGTATGGACATATGTACTTCCTTTGATTATGGCTTCGATGGTATATCTTAATGAAAAACTAATATTGTGGGCTGATGGCGTTGCGATAGCTGGTAATGTCATAAGACTTATTATGGATTATAATATGTATAATGGAGTGGCTATGGCAAGCAGGGTTCTTGCTATATTAGTATTGGTTATTGTTACATGTATATCTCTTAGTGTAACAAAGCTGCTTAAGCAGTTTTTTGCAGAGAATATGAATAAGATAGAGGCAGCAGCAGTTATACAGAAAGAGAATAACGAGAAGATGGTTGCTGTAGCTGATAATATAACCAGACATTTCGGACAGGCTATGGATATGCTTGATGAGTTAGAAAAGAGCATAGATATAAACCACAATTCAATGAAAGATATAGCAGAAAGCACAGAAAGCACAGCAGAAGCTATACAAAGACAGGCCACTATGTGTGCAGAGATTCAAGAAAACACTGATATTGCTGAAAAAGAGATAAGCGAGATGGTTGAGGCTTCACACAGAACAGATGAGACTGTTAATGATAGTAAGGCTATAGTAGTTGAACTTAAGGAACAGGCACAGAATGTACATGATGCAAGCAATATAATCGTAGATGTGATTAACAGTCTTACAGAAAAGGTTGATGATGTACAGGGATTTATTGGTTCTATCGTAGAGATTTCAAGCCAGACTAACCTTCTTGCATTAAATGCTTCAATAGAAGCAGCAAGAGCAGGAGAAGCCGGAAAGGGTTTCGAAGTAGTAGCCGAAGAGATAAGACAGCTCTCAGAACAGACTAAGAATGCATCTTCAAGCATAACAGATATAATCAATAATCTTTATGAAGATACGAAGAAAGCTAATGAGAGCATAAAAGCGTCAGTTGAGTCAGTTAATAAGCAGAATGAACTTATTGATAATACAAGAGTGACTTTTGAGGACGTAGGAAAAACAGTTGATAATCTTATGAACAATATAGATTCTGCAGAGCAGAGCATTAACAAGATACTGGATTCAACTTCTGTTATTTCTGATAATATTTCACATTTATCAGCAACAGGAGAAGAGGTAGCAGCTGCTTCAACTGAAGGCCTAAAAGTATCTGACACAACAGTTGAAAGTATGAAGAACTGTAAGAATATATTACATAACATATATCTTCTTGCAGAGGATTTAAAGAGTTCAGTAGATAACTAAATGGATTGTAAGAGATTAAGCAGATTACAATGTATTGCAAGACTAGCAGTTGATTATTATAAGTTGTAATTAATAATATAATCAGGATGGTTTTGCAGGGTTATTAATATTTATAAGACAACAGTATGTTTATTATAAGGAGTGCAAATGACATTTTATGTCTGCATTATTTATAAAAGACAGCTGTTGTTTTTTTATGTAATAGGGAATTTCGATAGAATTTCCTATACATAAAAGGTGCTATGTGCCGATGATGCACACTTGCACGAAGATGTAGGTTGTCGCAAGCGACAGTGCTTAGTGTGAGAAGGTGCTTCATATATTTTATTTATATAGGAATATTTTATGCTTGACTTGAAGTTAACTCTAAATGCTATTATCAAAATGTAGAGTTAATAATCAGGTTTAATTAATAATTATATGAGGTGATTAATTATGAGAAGAAATAATATTAGAAAAACAGAGGCACTTATAATGGCATTTGCATTATCAGCAAGCCTATTGTTAACAAGTTGTGGCAACCAAAATACTAATGGTGACAGTGTTAATGAAAATAATAGTACAACAGACGAAGCTGGAATTAATCACGATTATCCGGTAATGTTGTTCTCTTATGATAAGAATGATACTAATTATGAAGAACCAGAAGCGTTTAATTCAGAACATCTTGGCGGCAATTATGGTGAGATTGAGAAGATAGAATATTATTCTCCAACTACTAATGCTACAAGAAATGCCAATGTGTATCTTCCATATGGATATGATAAGAGTAAAAGCTATCCTGTAGTATATCTTCTTCACGGAATGAGTGGAACATATGAAGATTACAGGGTTCTTGGTGCAAGACCAACAGCACAGAATATTGTGTATGAATACAACCGCAACGATATGATATTAGTAAGCTTTACTGTATTTACAGATGTTGACAGAAAGCAGGAATCTGATTATGGATTTTCAGATTTAACTGCAAGATATGATGCCTGTGAAAATGATGTGATTAATGCTCTTATTCCATATATTAATTCGCATTATTCAACTAAGATAGGCAGGGAATACACAGGAATTGCGGGATATTCATTAGGTGGACGGGAAGCTCTTTATTTATGCTTTGCACACCCTGATATATTTGGGTATGTAGGTGCATTTGAGCCTGTTGGAGGAGTTGTTAATACAGGAAGCGGTGAAACATTATATGGCAACAGGGGATATCTTCTTCCTGAGCTTGTTAAGGAAGGCGGGGAAGCACCACTTCTTACACTTATAGTAACAGGTGATGAAGATCCATATTGCAGGGTATCATCAGAGAATTATTCAAGATATATGACAGAACATTCAATTGACCATATATTCTATTACAGACACGGCGGACACGAGGCAGGTGTATGGAATAATGGCTTATATAACTTTCTAAGGCGGATATTCTAATGAAGATTGTATTAAATAACTTAATTATTGTACAAATGTATAATTATACATTGACTTATTGATAAATAATCTATAAAATTAATAGTCAAACAGGTTGTATAACTACAACTATAGAAAATGGAGGTTGTAATATGTATTCATTTGATGAAGTATTGAACTATGATCCAGAATTAGCTAAAGCTATGGATGATGAGTTAGCAAGACAGAGAAGCCATATTGAATTAATAGCTTCTGAGAACCTTGTAAGTAAAGCTGTTATGGCAGCTATGGGAAGCCCTCTTACTAACAAGTATGCAGAAGGATATCCTGGAAAGAGATATTATGGTGGCTGCGAATATGTAGATGTTGTTGAAACACTCGCAATTGAGAGAGCTAAGAAGTTATTTGGTTGTGAATATGCCAATGTTCAGCCACATTCAGGTGCACAGGCTAACCTTGCAGCATTCTTTGCTATGGTAGAACCAGGTGATACTGTTATGGGTATGAGCCTTGACTGTGGTGGACACCTTTCACATGGTTCACCAGTTAATATCTCTGGTAAATATTTTAATATAGTTCCTTATGGAGTTACAGCTGAAGGCTTTATAGATTATGATGAAGTATTAAGAATTGCTAAGGAATGTAAGCCAAAGATGATCATTGCTGGTGCATCTGCATATGCAAGAGTTATTGATTTTAAGAAGTTCAGAGAGATAGCTGATGAAGTTGGTGCTTATCTTATGGTAGATATGGCTCATATTGCTGGTCTTGTAGCAGGTGGAGAGCATCCAAGCCCTATCCCTTATGCTGATGTAGTTACAACTACAACTCATAAAACATTAAGAGGACCAAGAGGTGGTATGATTCTTTCATCAGCAGAAGCTGCTGAAAAGTTTAAGTTTAACAAGGCTGTATTCCCAGGAATCCAGGGAGGTCCACTTATGCATGTTATTGCTGGTAAGGCAGTATGCTTAAAGGAAGCACTTGACCCAAGCTTTAAGACTTATGCTAAGAACATTGTTGATAATGCACAGGCTCTTTGTACAGGACTTATGAACAGAGGTTTTGATATCGTATCTGGTGGTACAGATAATCACCTTATGCTTGTTAACCTTTTAAGCAAGAATAAGACTGGTAAGGAAGTAGAAAAGCTTCTTGATGCAGCTAACATTACATGCAACAAGAACACTATCCCTAACGATCCAGCTTCACCTTTCGTAACAAGTGGTATCAGACTTGGTACAGCAGCAGTTACAACAAGAGGCTTCAACACAGCAGATATGGATGTAGTAGCAGAAGCTATTGCTTTACTTGTAGATGACGTTGATGCTAATCAGGCTAAGGCTATGGCTATGGTTAAGGAACTTACAGACAAGTATCCTCTTTATGAATAATGCTGGAATATATAAGAAATGAACTTCTGGGGATGACTGATAAAGGAGAATATGCAGCATTTACATCCTCACTTATTCCTGGCTGCGATAATATAATAGGAATAAGACAACCGGTATTAAAGCAATATGCAAAACAGCTGATAAAGGAGAATAAGGATTTCCGGCAGCTGCTTAGTGAACCGGATATTTATCAGGAAGAAACACTGCTTAGAAGCTACATAATAGGAATGGGAACAGCGAAGGAGAAAGACTTTAAGAAGGCTTTAAAAGACTTCAACACATTCGTTCCTCTTGTGAACAACTGGGCTGTAAACGACAGCTTCTGTGTAGAATTCAGGGTTATGGATATGTTTCGGGACGAGTTTCTGCCATACATAAAGGAATGTATAGAATCGTTTGATGAATACAGGGCAAGAGTAGGGCTTATAATGCTGTTAGACCACTATTTAAAGGTTGATATGCATGGCATGAAAAGACCGAGAATGAAAAAGGTTACTATTAAAGATATAGAAAGCACAGATGAAATAAATTGTGCTAATGGTTTATATCTTGATGATATATTTTCACTTGTAAACAGGGATTTTTCGGCCTATGGATATTATACACAGATGGCAGCAGGCTGGCTTCTTGCGGAATGTTTTGTTACATTTCCAAAAAGAACGTGGGAATATCTTACAGATACCGACTGCTTAAAGTTAGATAAGTTGTCATATCAGAAGGCGGTACGAAAGATATGTGAATCGCTCACGCCGGATAAAGAAGTTAAACTAAAAGTTAAAAAGGATCTGAAGCAGATGTAATAATCTGTTTCAGGTCTTTTTTTATTGCTTTAGTATATTTTAATAATTTGAATATCAAAATAACCTTGACAAACACATAAGTTTTGTAGTATAAAAATAATGTTTGAAAATCAAAGTAAGATAATCAAATTGTTAGTAAGTCAAATAAATAAGGACAAAAAAGTATGATAAGAACAAGAATCATAGGAACAGGAAGCTATGTTCCACCAGATATATTGACTAACGATAATCTGTCAGAAATGGTAGATACGAGTGATGAGTGGATAAGGACAAGAACTGGTATATGTAACAGACATATAGCAAAAGATATGGATAATGCTGATATGGCATATAACGCTGCAAGAAATGCAGTAGAGGATGCACGTATTGAAGCTTCTAAGATTGGTCTGATTATAGTTGCAACGTCAACTCCTGATTATGCTTTTCCTAATCAGGCATCACTTGTACAGGCAAAGCTTAAAGCAGTAAATGCTATGTGTTTTGATGTAAGTGCAGCATGTTCAGGTTTTATTACAGCCCTGGATATTGCAGCTTCAATGTTAAAGGCAGGTTCGTATAAATATGCACTTGTTATTGGTTCAGAAAAAATGTCAGAAATAGTTAACTGGAAAGACAGAAGTGTGTGTGTGCTTTTTGGAGATGGTGCTGGTGCAGTGGTTCTTAAAGCAGTTGATAACAACACAGAAGATGTTACAGGTGCCTTAGTTGGTCATGAAAGAGGAATTATTGACAGCAATATCTACAATGATGGAACAGGTGCATCTGTTTTAACAGGTGGCAGAAGATTTTCTGATTCATGCAGCACAGATATATTTATACATATGGATGGACAGGAAGTGTTTAAATTCGCCGTAAAGAGTGTTCCTACAGCTATAGAAACACTTTTACATAATAATAATATGGATATTAATGAAGTTGATAAGTTCATATTGCATCAGGCTAATGTACGTATTATAGAGAGTGTAGCTAAAAGACTTAAGGCTGATAAAGATAAGTTTCCAGTCAATCTGAATGAATATGGAAATACATCATCAGCAAGCATTCCTATTCTGCTTGATGAGTTAAACAGGAATGGAAGCTTAAAACAGGGAGAGAAGCTTGTACTTGCCGGTTTTGGTGCAGGATTAAGCTGGGGAAGTATTCTGCTTGTATGGTAGCACGGTTAAAGATGCTAAGCTTATTATATAGATATTTGCAGACTGCTTACTAAAAGATATCAGGCAGCCGGATAAGCGGCATTTTAACATATATAAGATGTTTATGGCAAAAGCTTTGCCATAGATATCAAAGTTGTGGGCTTTTGACCCCGACAACATATAATAAAAAATAATAAGAATTAAGGAGATTTAACATTATGTTTGAAAAAGTAAGAGAATTAGTTGCAGCACAGTTAGGTATAGATGAGGCAGTTATTAAGCCTGAGTCTAATTTCAAGGAAGATCTTAAGGCAGATTCACTTGATCTTTTTGAACTTGTTATGTCACTTGAGGATGAGTGTTCAGTAACTATTCCATCTGAGGAGCTTGAAAAGATTCTTACAGTACAGGATGTTGTTGATTATATCGAGGCTAACCAGAAATAGTTATAAATGTCAGGAAGGAAGATAAGTTATGAAAACTCGTGTAACAGAGCTTCTTAATATAGAATATCCTGTTATACAGGGCGGTATGGCATGGGTTGCAGATGCTAATCTGGCAGCCCACGTCAGCAAAGCCGGTGGAATGGGATTTATTGGAGCAGCTAATGCGCCGGCAGAATGGGTTAAAGAACAGATACATATTGCAAGAAAGATAACAGATAAGCCAGTTGGTGTTAATATTATGCTTTTAAGTGATTATGCAGATGAGATAGCACAGCTTGTTATTGATGAGCATATAGAAGCAGTAACAACAGGTGCAGGCAATCCAAGCAAATATATGAAGGCCTGGAAGGAAGCTGGAATAAGGGTTATTCCTGTTGTGGCATCAGTTGCACTTGCAAGAATGATGGAACGTGCCGGAGCAGATGCAGTTGTAGCAGAGGGCATGGAATCAGGTGGACATATCGGCGAGGAAACGACCATGACACTTGTACCACAGGTTGTTGATGCAGTTAATATTCCTGTTATAGCAGCTGGCGGAATAGGTGATGGCAGAGGTGTATGTGCGGCATTTATGCTTGGTGCAGAGGCTGTACAGATGGGAACAAGATTCGTTGTGGCTAAGGAGTCAAATGTCCATCAGAATTATAAGGACAGAGTTATAGCTGCCAAGGATATAGATTCAGTAGTAACTGGCAGAAGTACAGGTCATCCAGTAAGGTCACTTAGAAACAGCATGACAAGAGAGTATCTTGATATGGAAAAAGAAGGCGTTGAGTTTGAAAAGCTTGAAAGACTTACTCTTGGAACACTAAGAAAGGCTGTTGTGGATGGTGATGTCAAGCAGGGAACTGTAATGGCAGGTCAGATAGCAGGTCTTGTCAATAAGGAACAGACATGTGAAGAGATTATTAAGGAGCTTATGAAGGAAGTCTCTGAGGTATATAATTCACATAATAAGCTGGCATAAAACAGTGTATGGAAATGAGGATTTAAAAGGTATGGGAAAAACAGTTGTAATGTTTCCAGGACAGGGAAGCCAGCGTACTGGAATGGGAAGAGAAAGCTATAATAGCTGCACTTCATCAGTAAAGTGCTTTAAGAAGGCTGGTGAACTGACAGGTATCAATATGGAGCATTTAATATTTGAAGAAAATGATCTTCTTGATAAAACCGAGTATACACAGATTGCGTTATATGTAACAGAAATCGCCCAGCTTGCTGATATGGTTGAGCAGGGCCTTACGTATGATGCAGCTATTGGACTTTCATTAGGTGAATATAGTGCACTTACTGCAAGTGGTGCGCTATCTTATGAAGATGGTGTAAGACTTGTAAGAAACCGTGGAATATATATGGAACAGGAGGTTCCGGCTGGTATAGGCGCCATGGCTGCAGTTATCGGGCTTACATCAGATGAGGTTGACAGTGTACTTGCTAAATATAACAAGGATAAAAGTGGGAACACAGAGTCTGATAATGATATGTATCCTGATACAGTTTCCGCAGCTAATTACAACTGCCCTGGCCAGATAGTAATATCAGGTAAAAAGGAATGTGTACAGGAGGCTATGGAAGTGCTTAAGGAAGCAGGAGCAAGAAGAACACTCCTTCTTAATGTAAGTGGACCGTTTCATTCAAAGCTTCTTAAGGGCGCAGGTGATAAGCTTATGAAGGATCTTGAAAAAGTTACTTTTGATAAAGTGAAGTATCCTTATGTGGCAAACTGTACAGCTGAGTATGTGGATGAGAATACATCCAGTGGATATATAAAAGAACTTCTTTCAAAGCAGGTATATAGTTCAGTACGTTTTGAACAGTCAGTCAGAAAAATGATAGCCGATGGTTATGATACATTTGTTGAGGTGGGACCAGGAAAGACTTTATCTGGCTTTGTTAAAAAGATAGCTAAGAGCATGGAAAAGGAAGTAGTTATAAAATAACAGGCAATAAATGCAGACAAGATATTGGTAAGGCTTTAGCAATATTGTATCGATGAAAGGCAGTGTGTTATGTGTATGGATAATTGTATAAAAAGATATGAAAACAAGATAGTGCTTGTAACCGGAGCTAGCAGAGGAATAGGAGCTGCTATAGCTGCCCGTTTTGCCAAAGAGGGGGCTGTGGTTATTGTTAATTACAGTGGTAATGATGAGGCAGCAGATAGAACAGTTGAAAATATTCTGGCTGCCAACGGAAAGGCAGAAAAATACAAGTGTCAGGTTGATTCGTATGAAGAAACTGAAAAAATGATTACATATATAATGGATAAATATAAGAGAATAGACATTCTTATAAATAATGCAGGTATAACAAAAGATGGTCTTATCATGAGAATGAAAGAGGAAGATTTTGACAGAGTTATAGATGTTAATCTTAAGGGAACATTTAACTGCATAAGACACGTAAGCAGATACATGTTAAAGCAAAGAAGCGGAAGAATAATCAATATGTCATCAGTTGTAGGCATAGCTGGTAATGCAGGACAGGTTAATTACAGTGCTTCTAAAGCAGGTGTGATAGGTATTACCAAATCTGCGGCAAAGGAGCTTGCATCGCGAGGAATAACTGTTAATGCAGTTGCACCTGGATATATTGATACAGATATGACAAAGGTTTTATCTGATGAACAGAAGAAGTCAGTACTTGATATGATTCCTCTTTCAAGAATGGGAAGCGTGGATGATATAAGCAATGCTGTAGCATTTCTGGCATCAGATGAAGCAGCATACATAACAGGACAGGTGATATCAGTAGATGGAGGTATGAATATCTGATGAGAAGAGTAGTTGTTACAGGTATGGGTGCAATAACACCTATAGGTTTAAGTGTGGATGAATTCTGGAATTCTGTTAAAGAGAATACAGTTGGAATAGATAATATAACAAGATTTGATACAACAGATTATAAGGTTAAGCTTGCAGCAGAGGTAAAGGATTTTGATGCTAAGAATTATATGGATTTCAAGGCAGCCAAAAGGATGGAAAAGTTCAGCCAGTATGCTGTTGCGGCCGCGCATGAGGCTATGAAGGATTCGGGGCTTGATATGGCTAAAGAGGATGCTTTCCGTGTTGGTGTATCAGTAGGCGCTGGTGTTGGAAGCCTTGAAGCTATGGAAAGCAATCACAAGAAGCTTCTTGAAAAGGGTCCATCTAGGATTAATCCGCTTCTTGTACCTCTTATGATAACTAACATGGCAGCTGGCAATGTATCAATACAGCTAGGTTTAAAGGGTAAGAATATAAATGTTGTTACAGCATGTGCTACTGGAACTAACTCTATAGGTGAAGGCTATAGAAGCATACAGCATGGAGAAGCAGATGTTATGTTTGCAGGTGGAACTGAAAGTTCTATATCTCCTATTGGAATCGGTGGTTTTGCTGCGCTTACAGCACTTTCAACATCTACAGACCCTAAGAGAGCCTCTATCCCATTTGACAAAGAAAGAAATGGCTTTGTCATGGGTGAAGGAGCAGGTGTGGTTGTACTTGAAGAACTGGAGCATGCTTTAAAGAGAGGAGCGCATATATATGCAGAGATCACAGGCTATGGCTGTTCTTCTGATGCATACCATATAACATCACCTATGGAGGATGGAAGTGGAGCTGCATATGCTATGACAAGTGCCATGAAGGAAGCAGAAGTAAAACCAGATGATATCGATTATATAAATGCACATGGAACAAGTACCCATCATAATGATCTTTTTGAGACAAGGGCGATCAAGCTGGCACTTAAGGATGCAGCTTACAATGTGCCTGTAAGTTCAACAAAATCCATGGTTGGACATCTGCTTGGTGCAGCGGGCGCAGTTGAGTTCATAGCCTGTGTCAAGTCAATCCAGGATGGTTATATACATCCAAATGTAGGACTATCAGAAACAGAGGAAGAAATGGATCTTAATTATGTCAAGGATGAAGGAATCGAAAAGGACGTTGATGTAGTCATGACGAATTCTCTTGGTTTTGGTGGACATAATGCAACTCTTATAGTAAGAAAGTATTCATAATATGATGAACGCTTAAAGTACATAAGTAGATTGCTGGTGAGATATATGGAATACCAGAATATGAATAAAAGGTCATGAAGAAATGGAGATAATATATGGAATTAGAAAATGTAATAAAGCTCATTAATGCTGTATCAGAATCTTCACTTACAAGCTTTAGCATGGAAGATGGCGACACTAAGCTTTCGCTTGGCGCTGACAGAAGTGACAGGGCAGCTGTTAAAGAAACTGCCGGTGCTGATGATATAGTTAATAGCGATAACGGCAATGAATCAGGATTGAATAAATCGGACATTAAAACTTCTGATGATAATGTGCTTACTGTTAATTCACCACTTGTAGGTGTATTTTACAGTTCAGCATCTCCGGAAGCTGATGCATATGTAGCAATAGGTGACAGGGTTAAAAAAGGTCAGGTAATCGGTATAGTAGAAGCAATGAAGCTTATGAATGAGATTGAAAGTGATTATGATGGTGTGGTTACTGATATTCTTGTAGATAATGAACAGATGGTTGAATATGGACAGCCTATGTTTGTTATAAAACCAGTCTGACAATACGTCGGTATCAAAGGCATGGGTTTTTGATACCGACATTATATATATGAAATTCGATTATTTAATATAAGGAGTTAAGTATGCTTACAACAAAGGAAATAATGGATATTATACCACACAGACATCCTTTTCTGCTTGTGGATACGATAGATGAACTTGAGCCTGGAATAAAGGCAACAGGATATAAGTGTATTACATATGATGAGCCTTATTTTGCAGGACATTTTCCAGCTGAGCCTGTTATGCCGGGGGTCCTTCAGATAGAGGCATGCGCACAGGTAGGCGCTGTTGCGATACTTTCGCTGGAAGAAAACAAAGGTAAAACAGCATATTTTGGTGCAGTTAATAATGCAAGATTTAAAAGAAAAGTAGTTCCTGGTGATAAACTTAAGATGGAATGTGAGATTATAAAGAAAAAAGGACCAGTTGGCGTGGGAAAGGCTGTTGCGACGGTAGATGGCGAGGTTGCACTTACAGCAGAGCTTACATTTATGGTAGGTTAATCCGTCTGATGTTATAAATATAATATGTGGATTATGGAATGATTATAAGGAGATGAAGCTGTGTTTAATAAGATATTGATAGCGAACAGAGGCGAAATAGCTGTTAGAATAATAAGAGCCTGTAGGGAAATGGGTATACAGACAGTTGCAGTATATTCTGAGGCGGATAAGGAAGCACTTCATACGCAGCTGGCTGATGAGAGTGTATGTATAGGAAAGGCAGCAGCTAAGGATAGTTACCTTAATATGGAAAGAATATTGAGTGCAACAGTAGCTACACATGCAGATGCAATACATCCAGGCTTTGGATTTCTTTCTGAAAACAGTAAGTTTGCATCATTATGTGAAAAATGTAACATCACATTTATAGGTCCAGATTCAGATATCATAGAGAAAACAGGTAATAAACAGGAAGCAAGAAATACAATGATATCAGCAGGTATTCCAGTTATTCCAGGAACCAAAGAACCAGTTATGGATGCAGAAAGAGGAAAAGAGCTTGCAGACAATATAGGTTATCCTGTTATGGTTAAAGCTGCACTTGGCGGCGGTGGCAAGGGGATGCGTGTTGTATATACAAAAGAAGATTTTAAAAGGGAATTCGATAACGCACAGAGAGAAGCTGTGAATGGCTTTGCTGATGGCACAATGTATATAGAAAAATATATAGAAAAGCCAAGACATATAGAGTTCCAGATATTAGCTGATAAATATGGAAATACAATTCATCTTGGTGAAAGAGATTGTTCAATACAAAGAAATCACCAGAAGTTAGTTGAGGAATCACCCTCTCCTGCGTTGAATGATGAATTAAGAAAGAGAATGGGAGATACTGCAGTGGCAGTGGCTAAGGCAGTTAACTATGAAAATGCAGGAACAGTTGAGTTTCTTCTTGACAAAAACGACAATTATTACTTTATGGAGGTAAATACCCGTATTCAGGTCGAGCATGGTATAACGGAACTTGTGACAGGTGTTGATCTTATAAAGGAACAGATAAAGATAGCAGCCGGCGAAAGTCTTGGTATTAAGCAGGAGGATGTAAGGATACATGGTGCTGCCATGGAAATAAGAATCAATGCTGAAAACCCTGAAAAGAACTTTGCACCTAATCCGGGAACAATAAAGAATATACATATACCAGGTGGTAATGGTGTAAGAATAGATACTGCAGTTTATAGTGGATATACGATACCTCCTTTTTATGATTCCATGATAATGAAGGTTATGACATATGCAAACGACAGGAAAACAGTGATTGAGAAGATGAGAAGTGTCCTTGGCGAGATTATTATTGAAGGTGTCACAACAAATACAGATTTTATGTATGATATATGCCAGAATGAGAAGTTTATTAAAGGTGATGTCAGTACAGATTTCATACCAGAGGAGTATCCACAGGTATGTAAAAAATAGTTGTTCGTTATGCACAGTAAGAGTGCGTGGAAATGAGGATTTATATGCAGATAAAAGGCTTGTTTAAAAAGAATATCCATAAAAATAAAATCAACAATCTGGATAGCAGTAATATAAATGTTCCAGATGGATTATATACGAAATGTCCGGTTTGTTCAAAAATAATTTTAACAGAGGACATGTATCTGAATAATTGTGTATGTCCGGAATGTGGATATTATATGAAGCTGGATGCCAGAACAAGGATATCCATGGTAGTGGATAAGAATACATTTTCAGAATGGGATACTAACATTGAAGAGAGCAATCCATGTGAATACCCAGGTTATGAGGAGAAAATCCAGAATCTTAAAAGAAAAACAAATCTTGATGAGGCAGTAATAACCGGTGTTGGAAAGATAGATGGCAGCAAAGCTGTTATAGGTGTCTGTGATACAAGATTTCTTATGGGCAGCATGGGCGAAGTTGTAGGTGAAAAGCTTACACGGGCAGTTGAGAAGGCTACAGAGCAGAAGCTGCCGGTTATTATATTTACATGCTCAGGCGGAGCCAGGATGCAGGAGGGAATAGTATCTCTTATGCAGATGGCAAAGATAAGTGCCGCATTAAAAAAACATGATGAGGCAGGACTTTTATATATCACTGTTCTTACTGACCCTACAACTGGAGGTGTAACTGCAAGCTTTGCTATGCTTGGAGATATTATACTTGCAGAGCCAGGTGCCCTTATAGGTTTTGCAGGACCAAGAGTTATCAGACAGACTATAGGACAGGAACTGCCAGAAGGGTTTCAGAGAGCTGAATTTCTGTTAGAGCACGGCTTTGTGGATGCGATAGTTAAAAGGGATGAGCTAAAGAAGACACTTGCGCATCTGCTTGACATACATAAGTACAGTGGAGCTTATACAGAAGTTAAAGAAAATGTGGATACATACCGGAGCAATTCAGATATTATGAAGAAGTATCTTGAGTATCTTGATAATATATATTTCAAAAAGATAGATAGAGAAGAAGAAAAAAAGGCTGAGGCTGATAATAATCTGTATAATGAGTATGATGTATGGGAAAAGGTTGAAATAGCAAGAAGCAGTGAAAGACCTAATGCCGCAGATTACATAGAAAAAATAACTAAAGATTTTTTTGAACTTCATGGTGACAGAAACTTTTGTGATGATAAAGCAATAATAGGTGGAATCGCAACATTTGGCGGCATTCCTGTAACAGTCATAGGACATATGAAGGGTAAGACTACTAAAGAGAATATATCAAGAAACTTTGGAATGCCTAATCCCGAAGGGTATAGAAAGGCACTAAGGCTTATGAAGCAGGCTGAAAAATTTAACAGACCGGTTATATGTTTTATAGACACTCCAGGAGCATATTGCGGTCTTGGTGCAGAAGAGCGAGGCCAGGGAGAAGCTATAGCAAAGAATCTGTATGAAATGAGCAGTCTTACAGTTCCGGTATTGTCAATAGTAACTGGCGAAGGTGGAAGCGGTGGTGCACTTGCACTAGGTGTTGCCAATGAGGTATGGATGATGGAGAATTCCATATATTCAATACTTTCACCAGAAGGCTTTGCATCGATACTGTGGAAGGATTCTAAGAAAGCAAAAGAGGCTGCGGAAATAATGAAGCTGACGGCAGCAGATTTATATGAGCTTGGCATAATAGAGAAGGTCATTCCGGAATATCCGGTTATAAATGAAAATAATATAAAAAGAGTGACATTATATATGAAACGCATGATATGTGATTTTATGTACAGATATATTGATATGGACAAGGAAGAACTTGCAAGACAGCGGTATAACAGATTCAGGAAAATGTAAGAAAGCACTAAATCTATTACATTTTTTTATGGTTGTATTAATATAATTGTGTTAATATGATTATGTTAATGTGATTGTTTTAATGTGATTGCGTAGGAAGATTACGGAATTGTTATATCTAAACAGAAAGAAGGAATATATATGTCATATGGATACAGACAATACAGGGATACTGCTCATAGATGGACACAGATAGGTGTTGGTTTAATATCTGTAATAGCAGGTCTTATACTTATTGTATGTGTAACGGCACCTATGTATGTCTCAAGCATGTTAAAGGATGCAGGACTGTCAGCTGCTATATCGCACCGTTTTATGGATACTGTTTTTGATTCACTTGGGGATAATATGGAGGCGTTATCCAGAATTCAGACAAGTATAGAGGATTCTAAGATAGTAGACAGAATAGCACAGAAATATACAACGGCTATGGTTGACGGGATGCTTAAAGAAAAATCCTTTGATGATATAGAGATTAATATAGATGCAGAGCTGGATGAGCTTATGGATATGACATATAACAAAATAGCATCTAATATCAATATGGGAAATATACAGGAAACAATAGTCAGGGCAGCTCTTAGCTATAGTAAAAATGCTGCAAATGAGGCTATAAATAATTATGCCAGTGGTATATATGGTGATATATCTTATCGTCTGCAGCCGCTTATAAAGGTATATGGAATAATAACGTCTGTTGTGTTTAAGATATTGATGCTTTTAATATATATCACATTATTGATTGTTATCATTGCATTTAATCCTGTCAGGGTTGTAAGGTACACACTCCCATGTATATTTGTCATAACAGGTGGTATATATATTTTTATTGCAAATATAATTGGAAACAGATGTATGGCGGCTGTAAGTAACAGATATCTAGGAAGAACTGTGTTTATAGATACTCAGATTGCTTATAGGGTTATGGGTGTTATGTGTATACTGGCAGCAGCTTCTTATGTTATTACTTTGATATATGGAATGGTTGTGAAAAACAGGAGAAAAAGAATATAGAAATATCTGAGATTAATGTTTGATAAGAGTTTATTAGAGTTTATAAGAGCTTATAAAAACTCATAAAACATTATAAAAGATGAAAAATGGAGCTGCTACATATATATGTGGCAGCTCCTGATTTTGTTTTATAATACTTGTTATATAATATTTTTTAAAGTATTATTTGTTATTCTTCTTTTCGTTCTCAAGCTTCTTCATAGCTCTTACCTTAAGTGAAAGACCAAAGAGGTTGATGAAACCATCAGCATCATGGTGGTCATAAAGGTCTCCAGTTGTGAATGAAGCGATAGATTCGTTATATAATGAATATGGAGATGTTGTACCAGCTTTGATAATGTTGCCCTTGTAAAGCTTGAACTTAACTTCACCAGTTACGTATTCCTGTGTCTTTTCGACAAATGCCTGAAGTGCTTCACGAAGAGGTGTTTCCCACTTTCCTTCGTATACAACCTGAGCGAACTTGTTAGCAACATTAATCTTCTCTGCTGTTGTATCCCTGTCAAGAACTAATTCTTCAAGCTGCTGATGAGCTTCGTAAAGAATAGTTCCACCAGGTGTTTCATATACACCACGTGACTTCATACCAACAACACGGTTCTCAACGATATCAATTATACCAATGCCGTGCTTGCCGCCAAGTCTGTTAAGTTCTCTGATGATATCAGAAACCTTCATCTTCTTGCCGTTAACAGATGTAGGAACACCCTTTTCAAATGTCATTGTTACATATTCGCCTTCATCTGGAGCTTCTTCTGGTGTGCATCCAAGAACAAGAAGGTGCTTATAGTTAGGCTCATTAGCTGGATCTTCAAGCTCAAGACCTTCGTGGCTTATATGCCAGATGTTACGGTCACGGCTGTAGCTTGAGTCAGGGCTGAATGGAAGGTGAATACCGTGCTGTCTGCAATATTCGATTTCATCTTCACGAGACTGTAATGTCCATCTTGAATCTCTCCAAGGAGCGATAATCTGGATATCTGGAGCTAAAGCCTTGATTGTAAGCTCAAATCTGATCTGGTCATTACCCTTACCTGTAGCACCATGGCAGATAGCAACAGCACCTTCTTTACGGGCAATTTCAACAAGTCTTTTGGCAATGATAGGTCTTGCCATTGATGTACCAAGTAAATATTTATTTTCATAAACTGCGTGAGCCTGTACACATGGAACGATGTAGTTATCGCAGAATTCATCTGTGATGTCTTCGATATATAACTTGGCAGCTCCACAAGATAAAGCTCTTTCTTCAAGTCCGTCTAATTCCTCTTCCTGACCGCAATCTGCACATACACAGATAACATCATAGTCGAAAGTTTCCTTTAACCAAGGAATGATTGCTGTAGTATCAAGACCACCTGAATAAGCAAGAACAACTTTCTCTTTCATTATTAATGTACCTCCATATAATTAAGTAATAGGTTTAATTATGTAATAAATATTATGTAGTAAATAATGCTATTACAAAGTGTAAAACTCTGCTGATTATAATAAACTACTTATTATGAAAATGCAATAGGTAAAAATGTATATTATGCAATTTTATGCAATAATATTGCATAAATATAAAAAATAATGAATAAACACTTTACATAGAAAAAAAAGTTGTTATAATGGAACTTGTCATTTTTATTGATGAATAATATATGTACACGAATGAATAAATAAACATTCAGATGGAGGACGTATGGTTAAGGTTGGAATTATCGGAGCTACCGGATATGCAGGTAACGAATTAGTAAGACTTCTTCTTGGACATAAGGATGTAGAGATTGTATGGCTTGGTTCACGAAGCTATATAGATCAGAAATATTCAGATGTATACAGAAATATGTTTAAACTTGTAGATGCCAGATGTATGGATGATAATATGGAACAGCTTGCAGATGAGGTTGATGTAATATTTACGGCAACACCACAGGGCTTATGTGCATCACTTGTTAACGATGAGATTTTATCAAAGGTAAAGATAATAGACCTTAGTGCAGACTTTAGATTAAAGAATGTAGATATATATGAGAAATGGTATAAGCTTGAACATAAGTCACCACAATATATTGATGAAGCAGTCTATGGTTTATGTGAGATTAACAGGGATAAAGTGAATAATAATACAAGAATTATTGCTAACCCAGGATGTTACACTACAACATCAATTCTTACATTATATCCACTTGTAAAAGAAGGAATTATTAATCCAGATACAATAATCATTGATGCTAAGAGCGGAACAAGCGGTGCAGGCAGGGGTGCAAAGGTTGCTAATCTTTTCTGTGAAGTTAATGAGAGTATGAAAGCATATGGTGTTGGAACACACAGACATACGCCTGAGATAGAAGAACAGCTTGGATATGCATGTGGAAGAGATGACCTTAAGCTTATATTTACACCACATCTGGTTCCTATGAATAGAGGAATACTTGTTACGTCATATGCCAATCTTGCAAAGGATGTATCTTATGAAGATGTGAAGGCAGCCTATGATAAGTATTATGATAAGGAATATTTTGTAAGAGTTCTTCCTAAGGATGTATGCCCAGAGACAAGATGGGTTGAGGGAAGTAACTTTGTAGATATAGGATTTAAGATAGAGCCAAGAACTAACAGAATTATTGCTATGGGTGCATTAGATAACCTTGTTAAGGGTGCGGCTGGTCAGGCAGTACAGAATATGAATCTTTTATTCGGTTTTGAGGAGAATGAAGGACTTAAGATTGCACCTATGTTCCCATAGAATTATATAATACAGGCGGCACTATAAATATTTTATTCATATAAGATTAATAAGACGTTATTGGTAAGTAATAATCCTGATAGATAATTATTATATAGGTAATTTAATAACAAGCGGTTATTAATCTGGACAGGAGGCAGTTATGCAGATTATAGAAGGTGGAGTTACAGCAGCCAAGGGATTTAAGGCAGCTGGTATGGCGGCAGGAATTAAGTATAAGAATGGTAAGAAAGATATGGCAATGGTTGTTTCAGACAAGCCTTGCGTGACAGCAGGGACATTTACTCTTAACAGAGTATTTGCCGCTCCTGTTAAATGGGATAAGAATATTGTATACAATGAAGCTTATGCACAGGCAATTGTAGTCAACAGTGGTGTTGCTAATGCCTGTACTGGTGTTGAGGGTGATGAAGCCTGTGCACTTGAAGCTAAGACAGCTGGAGAGGCACTTGGAATTCCAGCCGATGCAGTGCTTCTTGGTTCAACAGGTGTTATTGGAATGCAGCTTCCTATGGATAGAATGTGTGCAGGAATTAAGGCACTTCCGGAACTTCTTGATTATACTAAAGAGGCTGGAACACTTGCCGCAGAGGCAATTATGACAACTGATACTGTAAGCAAGCAGGTTGCCTGCACAGTAAATATTGCTGGCAAAGAAGTAACGGTAGGCGGTATGTGCAAGGGTGCCGGTATGATTCATCCTCATATGGCTACAATGCTCTGTTTTATTACAACTGATGCAGTTATAGAGAAGAAAGCACTTCAGAAGATGACAAGTGATATTGTTGAAGATTCATTTAATATGATATCTGTTGACGGAGATACATCAACTAATGATACAGTGCTTGTTCTTGCTAATGGAGAAGCAGGCAATGATACTATTAAGGAAGGCAGCAGTGATTATGATACATTTTATGAGGCATTATCTTATGTACTTACAGAGCTTTCTAAGAAAATAGCAGGAGATGGTGAAGGCTGTACATGTCTTTTTGAAGTTCAGGTTAAGGGAGCTTCAACTAAGGAACAGGCAAGAATTCTTGCCAAATCAATAGTGACTTCTAATCTTACAAAGGCGGCAATATTTGGACACGATGCTAACTGGGGAAGAATTCTTTGTGCTATGGGTTATTCAGGCGTTGATTTCGAGCCGGAGAAGGTTGATATATTCTTTGAAAGCAACGCAGGAAAGCTTCAGATAGTTAAAGATGGTACTGCAACAGATTACAGCGAAGAAAAGGCAACTGAAATTCTTTCACAAAATCCTGTAACCGCAATAGCAGATATTAAGCAGGGTAACAGTGAAGCTACAGCGTGGGGCTGTGACCTTACATTTGATTACATAAAGATTAATGCGGATTACAGATCATAATAGTTAAGAATAAAATGGCATTGTAATATTGTCAGGAATGAGGATAATAAATGAGTACAATTAATATGGAAGAAGAGTTAAAGAAGGCACAGGTGCTTGTTGAAGCACTCCCATATATACAGAAGTTCAACAGAAAGATTATAGTTGTAAAATATGGTGGAAGTGCAATGGTTGATGAAGAACTTAAAAGAAAAGTTATTCAGGACGTAGTATTATTAAAGGTTGTTGGATTTAAGCCAATTATTGTACACGGCGGCGGCAAGGAAATCAGCAAATGGGTTGAAAAGTCTGGAATGACACCAGAATTTAAGAATGGTTTAAGAGTTACAGACGAGCCAACTATGGAAATTGCTGAGATGGTTCTTAACAAGGTTAATAAAAGCCTTGTATCGCTTATAGAGGAACTTGGCGTAAAGGCGTGTGGTATAAGTGGTAAAGATGGCGGTATGTTAAAGGTAGAGAAGAAGTATTCAAAGGGTGAAGATATCGGATATGTAGGTGAAGTCAAGGAAGTTGATACAACACTTATACATTCTCTTCTTAAGGATGATTTTCTTCCAGTAATATGCCCTATAGGATATGATGACAATTTCCACGCTTACAATATTAATGCTGATGATGCAGCTTGTGCCATTGCAAGGGCAGTTAATGCAGAGAAGCTTGCATTCTTAACAGATATTGAAGGTGTATACAAGGATTATAATGATAAATCAAGCCTTATCTCAGAACTTTCAACAACTGAGGCAAGGGAATTATTAGCAGGTGGTACAATAGGTGGTGGTATGTTACCTAAGCTTAATAACTGTATTGATGCGATTGAACACGGTGTTTCAAGAGTGCATATACTTGACGGTCGTATTCCACACTGCCTCCTTCTTGAAATATTTACTAACAAGGGTGTTGGTACAGCTATATTATCAGAAGGTGCTGAGAAATTCTTCGATACTAATATATAATAACAGGAGTAGTTATGCAGACAGAACAGATTATTAAAACAGCAGAAGAAAAGTTAATACATACATATAACAGATACCAGATTGTACTTGATAAAGGTGATGGTGTAAGATTATATGATACAGACGGAAAAGAATATCTTGATTTTGGTGCAGGTATTGCGGTATTTGCATTAGGTTATAATAACAAGGAATATAATGATGCGTTAAAGGCACAGATTGACAAGCTTATACATACATCTAATTATTTCTATAATGAGCCAGCGGTAAATGCTGCTAAAGCACTTACAAAGGCTTCTGGAATGGACAGGGTATTCTTTACTAACAGTGGTACAGAATCAATAGAGGGTGCTATAAAGCTTGCAAAGAAATACGCTTATTTAAAGACAGGAAGAACAGATTCAGAGATTATAGCAATGCATCATTCCTTCCATGGCAGAAGTATGGGAGCATTAGCTGTAACAGGCAATAAGCATTATCAGGAAGCGTTCGGACCTATGATTCCGGGAATTAAATTTGCTAATTATAATGACCTTGAAAGTGTTAAACAGTTGGTAAATGATAAAACTTGTGCTATTATATTTGAAACAGTACAGGGTGAGGGAGGAATATATCCTGCAACTAACGAATTCATCAAGGGTGTAAGACAGCTTTGCGATGAAAAGGGTATTCTTCTTATACTTGATGAAATACAGTGTGGAATGGGAAGAACAGGTACAATGTTTGCATTCCAGCAGTATGGAGTTGAGCCTGATATTCTTACTGTTGCCAAGGCACTTGGCTGTGGTGTTCCAGTAGGTGCATTTCTTGCCAAGGAAGAAGTTGCCAAGGCACTTGTACCAGGAGATCACGGTACAACTTATGGCGGTAATCCACTTGCGTGTGCAGCAGCAACAAAAGTATTTGAATTATTTGAGAAACAGCATATATTGGATAATGTCAAGGAAGTATCAGCATATCTTGAAGAAAAGCTTGATGAACTTGTAGCAGAATATGATTTTATAATTGAGAGGAGAGGACTTGGACTTATGCAGGGACTTGAACTTTCAATCAATCCTAAAGATGTTATTGCTAATGCATTAGACAATGGACTTATACTGTTCTCAGCCGGAACTAATGTTATCAGAATGGTGCCACCTCTTGTTATAACTAAGGCGGACGTAGATGAAATGATAACAAAGTTAAAGAAATCATTTTAATAAAGGTTGGATGAATAATGAAAGTAATTAAGAAGCTTGTGTCAGTTCTTATGGCAGGTGTTCTTACTTTATCTGTGATGGCATGTTCAGGTACAGATAAGAATAAGACAGCAAGGGAACTTGATATAGAGACTCCTGTAACAGTTAATGTCTGGTATGATAATAAGGACTATGACAGCTATCTTGAAAATGTAGCGAAAGAATTTAAAGAGGCTAACAATCTGGTTACTGTCAATCCGGTATATGTTGAGTCATCAGATTTTGTTGATACAATTTACAATGAAACTGTAAGAAATGATAATGTGCCAGATGTGTATCTTATGTCATCAGAGAATTGCAATAAGGCATATCTTTTAGGTCTTATGCTTGAAAATGATTCTTACAAGGATGTATACAATGATAAAGTATATGGACAGGCTGCCCTTATAGCAAGCTCATATAATGAAAAGTTATATGGCTATCCGGTTACATTTAATATGCCGGTTATGGTGTATAACAGTAAGCTTGCAGGTGCAGTTGATACATTTGATGAGATAAAAGAATATAATGATAACTACGAAGTTACAGAAGATAATAAAAGTGTTCAGAGGATATTTAACTTTGATGCATCATCAATGTTTCTTAATTATACATTTACAGGAAGATACGTTAATATAGGCGGCAATAATGCTGAGGATTCAGGAGCATTTGCAATAGATGAGGTGCATTTTAAAAAGGCTTTAACTGAATATGTGAAGTTAAAGGACACTTATGCGATTGATAGATATAATTCATCATTGCAGTCGTGTGTATCACAGTTTGCAGAGGGAAAGCTTATATATACAATAGTTGATGCCGACAGCCTTTCAACAATTGATGCTTCAGGTGTTGAATATGGAATAATTCCAGTTCCAAAGCTTGCAGATGATTTAGAGTCAAAGGCAATGTCAGTTACTACGATGGCGATAGTAAATCCATACACATCAAATATTGCGGTATCCAAGGCAGTAGCAAGGGCAATATCATATGACTATGCAGAGGATTTGGAAAGTCTTAGCGGACATATGAGTGCAAGGGCAGACATAAGCTATAAATCAAAGACCCAGCAGAGCAATTACAATACACTGCACACAATATATGCTAACAGCATCGTAAAAGCCAAATATGTAGGCGTAGGCAACATATATACAAAATATGAGATTATGCTTCACCAGTTATGGGACGGAGTGGATTTTAACAGTGCATATAATGAGTTTTACAAAGAAATCTCCAATTATATGACACTATCAAGGCTTAATAATTAAATATGGAATAATACATTAGTGTGGATAAAAATGTAATTTACTCCAATATCAGTGAATAAAATCCTGCTATCAGTAAATACTTTATTAACAATAGAGATTGTTAAAGGAGGTTGTCTGATGGCAGGATTTATTGTTGCAATAATCTCAGGTGCGTTAATGAGCCTGCAAGGTGTACTTAATACGAATGTTACAAAAGCGAGCAGTATATGGGTGGCGGCAGGCTTCGTGCAGTTTACAGCACTTGCAACCTGCATTATAATGTGGCTGTTTAACGGAAGACCTGATATTAGTGGAATATTTCAGGTAGAGAATAAAATATCATTATTAGGCGGTGTGATAGGAGCATTCATAACCTTCACCGTAGTAAAAAGTGTATCCGACCTAGGTGTAGCCAAAGCCGAAGTCACAATAGTAGTAGCACAGGTAATAGTAGCCTATATAATAGAACTTATGGGCTTATTTGGAAGCAAAAAAGCCGACTTCTCGTGGCTCAAACTCTTAGCCCTGATAATAGCAATGGGCGGAGTATTTATGTTCTACAATACAGGGAAGAATTAGATGGAGAAGGAGATTAAGGTTGTATTGAAGTGAAAAGGTAGCTGTAGTAAGTGATGTTGGGAAAGAATTAAAGTTGTAAAACTGACGGTGAGGGGATATAATGTGCGTAAGCTACAAGCCGTGCCAGACAGAAAACTTAAAAGCTGCTGTGCTTGCACAAAGCTGCTTTTAAAATTTCTGTCTGATAGGGCGACAGCCCGACAGTCCAAGAAAGCCAGAGCTTTCTTGGACCTGCACGGCGAAACCAGTGGGAAATCAACTAAAGGCGATGTGCAAAGCACGAGCCAGCAAAAACAAATCATAAGCAGGCTAAGGAAAGCAAAGTGCAAAGCACGAGCCAGCAAAAACAAACCATAAGCAGGCAAAGGAAAGCGAAGTGCCAAAGCACGAGCCAGCAAAAACAAACCATAAGCAGGCAAAGGAAAGCGGAGTGCCAAAGCACGAGCCAAAAGTAAAGGCAATCCGCGGCAGTACATAATAAGCCAAGGCAAAGTAGAAGCGAAGTGCGAAGCACAAGCGCAATCTATGCCACCACTGCATTTCCCACCCCACCCCAAATAAAAGAGAGGACCTCAACCAATGACCAATTTATTCAAAATAACAGGCACAGTAACCCTGAAAAAAGGCGCCGGCCGTCAATTAAAATCCGGCGGTATGTGGGTATACGACAACGAAATAGACACATTTTCCGAAACCGTAGAAGACGGAGGCCTTATCGAACTCCATGATTTCGATGATTACTTTATGGGAATAGGCTTCGTAAACCGCCGTTCCAAAATAACAGTAAGAATGTTATCAAGACACGAGGGAGAGATTAACGAAGAATTTATCAAACAGCGTGTAAAAGATGCTGTTTCCTACAGAATGGATACTGTCGATACATCTTCCTGCCGGCTTATATTCGGAGAGGCAGATTTTCTTCCGGGTATAGTAATAGACAAGTTCTCAGATGTTCTTGTAGTAGAGTCACTTGCACTTGGAATTGACAGATTTAAACAGCTTATTGTCGATGACCTGAAAGAAATACTTAAAGAATATGGCATGCCAATAAGAGGCGTATATGAAAGAAGCGATGCCAAAGTAAGACAGCTTGAAGGAATGGAAAGAGTTAAAGGCTTTATCGGTGAAGAATTCGATACCAAAGTTATGATAACTGAAAATGGTGTTAAATATTATGTAGATGTTAAGGACGGTCAGAAGACAGGCTTTTTCCTTGACCAGAAATATAACAGGAGAGCTATCGGCGGCTTATGCAAGGGTGCGAAGGTTCTTGACTGCTTTACACATACAGGTTCATTTGCACTTAATGCAGGAATATCGGGAGCTTCAAGCGTATTAGGAGTAGATGCATCTGAACTTGCTGTTAATCAGGCGACAGAAAATGCCAAGCTTAATGGACTTGAGGATATTGTCCGATTCAAATGTGCAGATGTGTTTGACCTGCTTCCACAGCTTGAAAAGAGTGGCGAGAAGTTTGATGTTGTGATTCTTGACCCGCCAGCATTTACCAAGTCAAGAAATTCCATTAAAAATGCAGTTAAGGGATACAGAGAGATTAATCTTAGGGGGATGAAGCTTGTCAAAGACGGCGGATACCTTGCAACCTGCTCTTGTTCACATTTTATGGATCCGGAATTGTTCACTAAGACAATTGGCGAAGCGGCAAGAAATGTACATAAAAGACTAAGACAGATAGAATACAGGACCCAGTCACCTGACCACCCAATTCTGTGGTCAGCCGATGAGTCCTTATACCTTAAATTCTATATTTTTCAGGTTGTTGACGAAAAGTAAGGCTTCTTTCGTAAAGGGCATCTTTTATTTCGTAAGGAACAAAAAGATGTCCAAGACCTGTTCCTAATTGTATGTTAGGCTTGTTAGCACCATGGTAATCAGAGCCGCCGGATAAGAGAAGATTATGTTCTTTGGCGATTTTGCGGATTTCCCTTTCATCGGCAGGTTTATAGGTTGAATAAATTGCTTCAATTCCATCAATTGAGGCACAGCATACGTGGTTAATAAGCTCATTCATCTGGGCTTTGCCAAGGTGGTAAAGAATTGGGTGTGCAAGCACAGCAACACCGCCAGCCTGATGAATAATGCTTACAGCCTCAGAAGGGTCAACCTTATGCCTGTTCACAAAGCAGGGCTTTCCGGGACTTAAGTATCTGTCAAAGGCTTCGTTGCGGTCGCCTGTGTAATGATTCTTAACAAGATAATCAGCAAAATGTGCTCTTGTTATAACAGCATCAGGGTATAATTTTAACATTTGTTCATATGTAATATTAATACCGATTGAACAGAAGCGTTCACATATTGCAATATTACGGTTGATGCGTGACTCGCGCTGTGTTTTAAGATAATCATTGATGGCATTGTTAGTGTAATCAATAAAAAGTCCTACGATATGGACTTCGGTATTATTAAAATTAGTGCTTAATTCAACACCGGGTATTAATTCCACCTCTGAATTACCAGCGGCTTTAAGGGCATCTGGTATTCCGTCAAGAGTATCGTGGTCGGTAAGGGCGATGGCACTAAGATTTTTAGAAGAAGCAATTGCTATAAGCTCTGAGGGAGTATTAGTTCCGTCAGAATATGTTGAGTGTACGTGCAAATCTACCTGTTTCATATTATAACCTCATTTCTGCGCACGATTTCTAAGCAGATAATAGAATTGTATTAAGTACGCAAGTAGATTATAACACTTTAAAAAAGTACGCAAAATCCTTAATCTTAATAAAATAATAAATTAACGAAAAAGTTTAATTTTATATAAAAGCAACAGGAGGAGTGATTATGCAAAGAGAATTAGTTATTGGTGGTTTTTACAGACATTTTAAGAATAAGCTGTATCAGGTAAGAGGCGTTGCGATACACTCAGAGACTAAGGAGAAAATGGTTGTGTATCAGGGGCTATACGGCTCATATGAGTTATATGTAAGACCATATGATATGTTTTTGAGCGAAGTTGACCATAATAAATATCCTGATGTAGAGCAGAAATACAGATTTGAACTTATAGATATTAATACAGGAAAAGCACTTGAGAAATCCGATGATACATCTGCTTATAATAAATCGATAGACAATGTTAATATGGTTTCAGCGGATAATACATATACAGTAGATAAGTCTGCCTGCGACATAGCAGGAAATAGATATACAGAGAATAAATCTATTGATTATAAGACAGAAAACGTCTCATCTGATAATGGGAATATTGCTGACACCTACAATTCAGATGAGAATACTGTACAGGACAGCAAGCTGATAAGATTTCTTGATGCATATGATTATAAAGAGAAGCTTGATATATTAACTTCTATGAGAAGTGAATTAAATGACGGGCTTATTGATATTATGGCGGAGTCTATTGAAGTTGCTGTGCCAGAGGGCGACATTACTGATAGATATAATTCACTTAGAAAATGTCTTCTTGCACATACCAAATATGAAGGATTAAGACTGCGTCAGTAGTGATAATTGTCAGAAAATTAACATAATATATGCGATAAAATGGATAATATTACAGAATTATGTGAATTCACATAAAATGTGTATAAGTATGTTGATATTGTGGAAAAGTATGTGACTAATTACGATATTGATTGCATATGTTGTTAATAAATGTTATATTCTATAAGGTATGCACAGGAGAACTATACAATAAGAGATTGTGTGTGGAAAAGAGGATTAATAATGAATATAGTTGTATTAGCAGGTGGTACAAGCACTGAAAGAGATATATCAATTCTTACAAGTACCAAAGTGTGTGAGTCTTTAAGAAGAAATGGATACAATGCTAACATTGTGGATGTTTTTTTCGGTATAGATAGTGAAAATGTTGATAACTTTTTTAATAATGACAATGATTTGGAAAAGCTTTGCAAATATTTAAAGAACCAGACTCCTGATGTTGAGAAGGAACTTGAAGCAAGAAAAGCTTTGGGAAAAGGTTTCTTTGGAGATAATGTTCTTGAACTCTGCCAGAAAGCAGACATAGTATTTATGGGGCTTCACGGAAGCAATGGTGAGGACGGAAAGATACAGGCAGCATTTGAACTTATGGGAATTAAGTACACAGGAACTGATTATATAAGCAGTGCCATATCGATGAGCAAGGAGCTTACTAAAAAGGTTCTTGTTCCAGAGGGTATTCCAATGCCTAAGGGCATAGCACTCCACAAGGGACATAAGGTAGAATATGTTCCATTTCCTTGTGTGGTTAAGCCTTGTTGTGGTGGTTCAAGTGTAGGAGTATCTATTGTTAATAGCGAAGAAGAATTCAAGAGAGCCTTAACAGATGCATTCTCATATGAAGATAATATACTTGTAGAAGAATTCATTAAGGGAAGAGAATTCTCTGTAGGTGTACTTAATGGAAAGGCACTTCCAGTTATAGAGATAGAACCGCTTGACGGATTTTATGATTATAAGAATAAATATAAGGCAGGAGCAACTAAGGAGACTTGTCCAGCTAATCTTCCTAAGGAAATATCAGAGAAAATGCAAAGATGGGCAGAGAAAGCCTGTGAGACAGCTGGAGTTACTACATATGCAAGAGTAGATGAACTTCTTAATGAAGACGGAGATATATACTGCCTTGAAATTAATACACTTCCGGGAATGACAGGAACAAGCTTACTTCCACAGGAAGCTGCGGCTGTAGGAATGTCATATGATGAACTTACTAAGAAGATTATAGAAATATCTTTAGAAAAGTATAATTAATATTGAATGGAGATTATTATTTATGCGTGGAATGACATTAAGAGCTATAGCAGAAGCCTGCAATGGCGTATATTATGGCAGTGAAGATAACCTTGATAAAGAAGTGACAGACATAACAACTGACAGCCGTAAAGTGCAGAATGGCGGATTGTTTGTTGCCATATGTGGCGAGAGAACTGACGGACACCAATACATAGACAACTGCTTTAATGATGGAGCGTTGTGTGTTATATCAGAAAAAGAACTTGAAGGACAGACTAATTCTTATATAAAGGTTAAATCAAGTCTTCAGGCGTTAAAGGATATGGCACTTTTATACCGTAATAATCTTGATATCAAGGTTGTAGGTATAACAGGAAGTGTAGGTAAAACAAGCACTAAAGAAACAATCAGTTATGTGCTTAACAAGAAGTATAAAGTGTTAAAGACAGAAGGTAATTTCAATAATGAAATAGGACTTCCTCTTACAGTATTCCGCTTAAGAGATGATGATGAAGTTGCTGTTCTTGAAATGGGAATAAGTGATTTCGGAGAAATGGACAGATTATCAAAAATTGCCCAGCCAGATATAAGCGTAATAACTAATATAGGTCTGTGTCATCTTGAAAATCTTAAGACAAGAGATGGAATATTAAAGGCCAAGACAGAGATTTTCAATAATATGAAGCCTGACGGAATAGCGATACTTAACGGCGATGATGATAAGCTTATCACTGTAGATGAGGTTAATGGAAAGAAGCCTGAAAGATTTGGAATTAACTATAAAGACGGTGTGTATGCCAAGGATATAGAAAATCTTGGGCTTAGTGGAACTAAATTTGTAATATCAGGTCTTAATTGTGTAGATGGCTGTAAGGATTTTGAGGTAACTGTGCCGGTTCCTGGACATCATATGATATACAATGCACTTGCAGCAGCCTGTGTCGGTGCGGCATTAGAGCTTACTTCTACACAGATAGCAGACGGAATAGCTGATTTAAAGACTATTTCAGGCAGAAATAATATTATTAAAACAAGCAAATATACGTTAATAGATGACTGCTACAATGCTAATCCTGTATCTATGAAGGCTTCTGTTGATGTGCTTGATGTGGCTATTGGCAGAAAAGTATGTATACTTGGTAATATGTATGAGCTTGGAGAAAATGAGAAAAATCTCCACTATGATGTTGGACAGTATATAGGTACTAAGAATATAGATGTTCTTATTACGATTGGTGATCTGGCAAGACATATCGCTATGGGAACAGACGATTATATGGAAACACATTTTGGTTCATATGATTGTGAGATACACAGCTTTGATGATATGGAAGAATTCAATATGGCATATTCGTCAATCCTTAAGGATAATGATAATATATTGATAAAGGCATCGCACGCAATGAAATTTGCTGATATTGTGGAGCTTTTAAGCAAGGATAATTAGATTAAGATTAAGCGTTTTGCAAATGCTTAAATATATACAGAAAGAAGAAAGGAGGCGTCTATGAAAAAGACTAAGAGTTTAATAATAAGTGCTATGATTATGGTATTCGCTTTGGCATTTACAGCTTGCGGAAGTAAGTCATCAAGTGTAGAGGGAAGCTGGAGTGGTAATGATAACGGATATGATGTTGTATTTAATTTCGAGGCAGATGGTCAGGGAACTATGCAGTTAAGCGGAATTCAGCTTAATATTACATATTCCGTTGATGGTGACAAAATAACTATCAACAAGTCAGTTCTTGGTGGAACACAGACAGACGAGTATACATTTAAGATTTCTAACAAGTCAAAGACACTTACATTATCTAACGATTCAGGTGAAATTGAACTTAAAAAGGGTGAATAACCAGATGCTGATAATCTAAAGAATGATTTATTATCCCTTCGGGCAGATATTGCCTGAAGGGATTTTTAATGTAATATGAAAATCTGATAAAGATCCCTGTTACAAAAAAGTATTATGTAATGATAACGTGTAATCGCTCTAATATGTAGTTTACAATATGTAGTTTGCTGCAAGTGAATGTGCTGTATATAAATAAAATGAAAGTTATATAAAATAAAAATATTTTTAAAATAATACTTTACAAATATATAATATAGTGATATAGTATCAATATGAAAAACGCGTTTTTAATATAATCTTAACTTCCATCAGGAAGTACATAAGATTTCTAGATAACACATATAAGTGTTATTCATTACCTGTCATATACAGGAGTTTCCCGTTAATTTAAAGTTTAATTGATTATAGAATATCAGGATTTAGGATTATTATAATCTGATATATTATAATTAATAGATATATTTATAGGAGGATATATATTTGCACGATATAATAGAGCATTATGGAAAAGTTGTTGTTGCACTTGCTGGTGTGCTTGCAGCCTTACTTTTAACAGCGGCGGTTGTGACAATAGTAAGTGGAAAGACAACAGGAGCGATAGAAGATATTGAGTATGAGTCACAGATATATGAAGCTATGAAATAATTAAGCAGGTGTGCAGTAAATGGGGTGGAATATGGATAAAGAAGATTTAAAAGACATTATTGAAAAGAATAAAGATGAATTATTCAGTGAGATAGCACAGGAAATAAATAATGATAATGTGACGGATATAGAATGGGATGGTTATAATCTTTGGATAACTGAGCTTGGCATTGGAAGTTATATTTCAGGCAAGGAATTAAGTGACAGATATGTGGAAAATGTATCAATAAAGCTTGCCAATATAATGGGTGTTTCATTTAACAGAAGCAGACCTATTCTTGAGGCCAATACAGAGAAGCTTAGAATTTCTATATGGCACGAATCAAGGTGTCACAAGAAAAGTATGTCTATAAGAAAGATACCAGAATATCTGAGATTTTCGCATAAGGATTTAGTTGAGTCAGATTATGCCCCTGAAAGCATTATTAATCTTTTGGAGAATAGTGTTACTGCACACCTTAGCATAGTTGTGGGAGGACAGCCACACGCAGGAAAGACAGAGCTTGTAAAGTATCTGTCAACGAAAATTCCGCATAATGAGAAGGCAGGAGTATATGAGGATAATCAGGAGATACATTATAGAAAGATTAATCCTAATAAAAAATGTGTTGAATTTTTTGTGGATGACAAGGTTACATACCAGGATATCATAAAGGCTGGGTTAAGACATAATATAGATTGGATTTTGCTGTCAGAGTCAAGAGGACCAGAAGTTGCACATCTGCTTAACAGTTTGTCTACAGGTTCATATTGTATGACAACTATGCATCTGGATGAGGTAAGGGATATGCCTGACAGAATGTACAATATGCTTGGCAACAGCAGTGTCAATGAAAGATTTATCAATAGTGTATACAAATATATAGATCTTGTTGTGCTTGTGGAATGTGACAAGCACGAGAAAAGGAGGATTAAGCAGATAGGTTTTCTTTCAAGGTGCAATTCTGTTAATCACTGCTGTGTAATATACGAAGACGGCACATTTACAGACGAAACTGTCCCGGAAGATATTCTTGATAAATTTAAAAGGAGAGGCATAAAGAACATATATGAAAAGGTTAATTAGATATTTTTCGGTACGTTCAGTAATTAAAGATATATCAGCATATGGATATGATTTCTCAATGAAGAAATATATTTTAGCAATAACAACAGGATTTCTTGTGATATTCGGAATAAGTATGATATATGGCCTTAAGCCTGTATGTGTAATAATTACTGGTTTTGTGTCCATAAGCGTTATTCCGGGTATTATAAGAAAAAGGTACTACAATAATAACAGGCTTAAAAAGTTTATGGACGTTGATATATATCTTCATCAGATGGCGTATTCATTTATGAGAAATCCTAAGATATACACAGCTTTAGAAGATACAGGCAAGATAGCAGGCGGCACTCTTGGCAGGGTGATAGAGCAGGCTATGGACGAGCTTGAATATGGTATGGGAGAAGATGTATATGCTAATGCACTTTATATCATAGAGAAAGAGTATAATTGCAGCCGTATAAGGACACTTCATAAGTTTATTATTGGAATTGAAAAGAGAGGTGGAAGGTATAAGAATGCACTTAGAGTGCTTCTTGATGACTCTGACAGGTGGATTAAAGGAATATACAGGCAGGAGCTTGAAATCAAGAATGTAAAAAGGGATACAACCATAGGAGTTATTATAAGCATAGTGCTTTCAGGTCTTACAATATTTATGAGTGCCATGCTTAACCGATATAAAAGCGGACAGGGAAACATAGTTGATGACTGGCTGTATCAGGGGACAGCAGTGATATTCCTTGTGTTATGTATATTATTCTATGCTTTCACGAATAAACATTACGGATATGAAATTCTTAATGATAAAGATATTGATACTAACAGCAGGAAATATTATAAGCTTGTGTTTAAAACCAATGTATGGAATATAATTGAGAAGATAATTCCAGTTATAACAGTGCTTGGAATATTGGCAGGCCTGGCGTTTATTAATGGTTTTTATTTTATATTTGTATATCTTGTTATGGCAATGGCTGTAATGGTTATTTATCCGTTGATTAATAAAAAGTCTGCAATGAAAAAGCTTACTAACAATTTAAGACAGGCATTTTCTGACTGGTTAAGAAATGTTGCACTTAATCTTGAGAATATGCCATTGATTGCGGCAATTGAAGATACTTACGATGAAAGTCCGTATATAATTAAGAATTCACTTGATACTTTTATAAGGGACATAGAGGCAGACCCATCAGATATTAAGCCATATTATGAATTTCTGTCGGAGTATGGACAGACAGATATAATGTCGACAGTAAGAACATTATATTCAGTATCGGAATTGCCAGACAATCAGGTAGATGAAACTATTAATTCTTTAATACAGAGAAATAACGAGCTTATAAACAAGCAGTCAGAGATTGCTTATAAGGACAGGATAAGTTTATTTAAATTTATGGAATACATACCTGTATTTCTTATGGCATTGAAAATGTCTGTTGATATGATGCTTGTTATAACACTGTATTTGTAATGTGTAATATTAATATTGTTAAAGATTGTGTCTGTCTATACGTTAATAAGGTGGAAGAGAATATCATTAGTGATGAGTAGGTAAAGATTTGCTGCTGGTAATATTAAAGGCGGAGAAAGGCTTGGCATGGACTTTATATTAGAAAAATTAGGTGAGACGTGCATTGCTATAGTATTTATATTATCAATGATAAATATGTACGCAATGCTTGCTGATAAAATGCTTGGTGGTTGATATAGATATTTAATATAAATCAATAGTTTAATTGAAATACAATCTAAGAAATGAAAGGGGATAGTATAATGGAATATTTATTGGAAGAATATGGTGATGTAATTATATGTATTACAGGACTTGCAATAGCATTTACATTCTTAGGGATATGTATGAACAAATGCACTGTATTAGAGGGTACACAGCTTGCAAAGCTGTTCTACAGGTAGGTGTATAATGAAGATAATAGTAGAAGCTTCGGCATATCTTGTAATACTTTCTTTTATATGTCTGATATCGCTCGATTTTATTGCTGTTAATAAAAGTGTAAGCAAAGGCAGTGAGGTACAGCAGTATATAAAAGATGTAATCCAGATAAATGGCATAAGTTATGAACACAGGGATATTGATTATGATACTAATAAAAAGGTATGCGAGATAGCTGCACAATATGGGGCAGATGTAAGTTATGAATATTTCGATGCAGCCGCAGATTATGATTATTACCGCCTGAATATTAAATATCCTGTAAAGTCGAGATTGTTCGGACTTAATAAGCTGTGTGATTATAAGGCACTTGTAAGGGTTGAGATGGCGGTGTAGTACGTCCCAGCACAATAAGGATAAATCTGGATTTGCTCTACGAAATAAAGATGATGGGGATTGAATAAATACAAATATGGATTTGCCACGTTAAATTGAGATGTCGGCGCAATGTAATATAGATAAGGAGTGATATGAGATTAATAATAAGTAGTTCTGGAATGATGGTTATTATTATTCTGATTGTGATTATACATAATTCGATTATCAGTGATAATTACTGTAATATGGAGATGAACAGCAGTATTAATGGGGCATTTGATTATGCTTTGGATAAAGTGTCAGATGGTTACATAACGGGTGAATATGATGATATTCCAGATGATGTATTTACAACACAGCTTATGAGAAGTTTCTGTAAGTCATTTAATGAGGCTGTCAGTTCAGATGCAGAGTATACAGTTACGCTGTTATATGCGGACAGGACGGCAATGCTGTATGACATAGCAATTGAAGCAGAATACAGTTATGGATATAAGGGAAGAAAGAATAAATGTATATGCCAGAGGGCTGTAAAGTTAAATTGACAATATATATATATTCATTTATAATTCCACAATATGATTTCAATTGATTAATATATTAGGTCAATTGTGGAAAGGAGAGACCACATTAAAAGTGGCTGTTATATAATGGAAATTCAGATATTACATTGGTTTGAAACATTACATAACCCAATAACTAATCCAATATTTTATGTGATTACTACATTGGGGAATGCAGGCTGGTTCTGGATAGTATTAGCTGTGCTTATGCTTACAGTTCTTCCTAAGAAATATAAAAAAGCAGGGCTTACAATGGCAATAGCACTTATATTGTCGCTTATATTCTGTAATGGAATAATGAAGCATCTATGGGCAAGACCAAGAGCATTCTGGGTAGTTGGACAGAATTTTGTTGTTGGCAATGAATTCGAGAATTTATATGGAATATTTAATTCTATTCACGATTATTCGTTCCCATCAGGACATTCGTCAGCTTCGTTTGCTGCGGCAGTGTCAATATTTATGTGGAGAAAGAAGGAAGGAAGTGCGGCACTGGTACTTGCGGCACTTATAGCATTTTCAAGACTGTACTTTACAGTACATTATCCAACAGATGTGCTTGTCGGTACAATCACAGGTGCATTATATGGTGTAGCGGCTTATTTTATTGTTAAGGCACTTATGAATAAAGTCCCAAAGCTTAATGCTATATTTAATAAGCAGTAATAATGAAATAGTAATGATAATATAAATTGTAATTATGTTAAAAATAAAGGCTGTCCGATTATGATATGGCTAATCTTTACAGAACATTTTGTGTCAGGTAAAGAGGCATATCAATATTGGACAGCCTTTTGTGATAGTGCTTGTATTTTTTATGTATTTTTGTGAAAGCTATATTGACATTTGATTAAGATGTGCTAATATAAAATCACTTTTGTAAAATATATTTATAAAAGATATTTACAGAAGTGATTTTAAAATAGATAACAATTATTAAGTGGCAATATCATTGTCATAGAAATGAGGTTAAGGATGAACGAAGAAATGTGTGTTGAAAAGATGCCAATTACAGATGAATATCTTGAAAAGATGGACGCATATTGGAGAGCTGCCAATTACTTAGCAGCTGCCCAGCTTTATCTTTTAGATAATCCTCTCTTAAGAGAGCCTTTAAAGAAGGAACATATTAAGAAGAAAATCGTAGGTCACTGGGGTACAGTTCCGGGTCAGAATTTCGTTTACTGTCATATGAACAGAGCTATTAAGAAGTATGATCTTGATATGGTGCTTATATCTGGTCCTGGTCACGGCGGCAATTTCTTTGTAGCTAACTCATACCTTGAGGGAACATACAGCGAAGTATATCCGAATGTAAGTCAGGATATGAACGGATTAAAGAAGCTTTGCAAACAGTTCTCGTTCCCAGGAGGAATATCAAGCCACGTTGCGCCTGAGACACCAGGTTCAATTAATGAGGGTGGTGAGCTTGGTTATTCGATAGCACATGCATTTGGTTCGGTATTTGACAATCCGGATCTTATAACAACTTGTATTGTTGGTGATGGTGAAGCTGAGACAGGACCACTTGCTACAGCATGGCATTCTAATAAGTTCCTCAATCCTGTGACAGACGGAGCAGTGCTTCCAATATTACACCTTAATGGATATAAGATAAGCAACCCTACAATATTCTCACGTATATCACACGATGAGATAGAAAGTTTCTTCCACGGATGTGGCTGGAAACCATATTTTGTTGAGGGCAATGATCCAATGACAATGCATAGAAAGATGGCAGAGACATTAGATACTGTTATTGAGGAGATTAAGGAAATACAGAGAGAAGCAAGAGAAGAAGGTAAGACAGAAAGACCATTCTGGCCTATGATTGTACTTAGAACACCAAAGGGCTGGACAGGACCAAAGGTTGTTGATGGCAAGGAAATTGAGGGAACTTTCAGGGCACATCAGGTTCCAATTATGATGGATAGACCAGAACATTTACAGCAGCTTAATGATTGGCTTGAAAGCTATAAGCCAGAAGAATTGTTTGATGAAAATGGCAGATTAATTCCAGAGTTAAGAGCACTTGCACCAAAAGGAGATCACAGAATAAGTGCCAATCCTCACGCTAATGGTGGTAAGCTTTTAAGAGATTTAAGACTTCCAGATTTCAGGGATTACGGCGTTGACGTACCTTTCCCAGGAGCAAAAGATGGTCAGGATATGATTGAACTTGGAGGTTTTGTAAGAGATATATTTAAGTTAAATGAAGAAACTAAGAACTTCCGTATCTTTGGACCAGATGAAACAATGTCTAACAGATTAGGCAAAGTATTTGAGGAGACTAACAGGGATTGGAATAATGTTCTTAAGGATAATGATGAATTCCTTGCCAAGGACGGACGTGTAATGGATTCAATGCTTTCAGAGCATATGTGTGAAGGCTGGTTAGAAGGATATCTTCTTACAGGACGTCATGGCTTCTTTGCAAGCTATGAAGCATTTATCAGAATAGTAGACTCTATGGCGGCACAGCACGCTAAATGGTTAAAGGTATGTTCACAGCTTCCTTGGAGACAGTCAATTGCTTCACTTAACCTTATTCTTTCATCAAATGTATGGCAGCAGGATCATAACGGATTTACACATCAGGATCCAGGCTTCCTTGACCATATAGCTAATAAGAAGGCGGATGTGGTAAGAATGTATCTTCCACCAGATACTAACTGCTTGCTTTCTTGCTTTGACCATTGCATAAGAAGCCGTGATTATGTCAATGTGCTTGTTACATCTAAGCACCCAAGACCACAGTGGCTTACTATGGAACAGGCTGTTAAGCACTGTACACAGGGTGTTGGCATATGGGAATGGGCAAGTAATGACCAGGGAGAAGAACCAGATGTGGTAATTGCCGGCTGTGGTGAGACACCTACACTTGAAGCACTTGCGGCTGTTACAATATTAAGAGATAATATGCCTGATTTAAAGATTAGATTTATAAATGTAGTCGATTTATTCAAGTTACAGTCTAATACACAGCACCCTCACGGTCTGTCAGATACAGATTATGACGCTTTATTTACAAAGGATAAGCCGATTATATTTGCATTCCACGGCTATCCAACACTTATACACGAGCTTACATATTACAGACATAACAGAAATCTTCAGGTATTCGGTTATCAGGAGGAGGGTACGATTACAACTCCATTTGATATGAGAGTACAGAACGAGATTGACCGTTATCATCTTGTACAGGCTGTTATTAATGCACTTCCACAGCTTGGCAACAAAGGTTCATATCTTCTCCAGAAGATGAGAGATACTTTAGTTGCACATAAGCAATATATAAGCGAGTATGGTATGGATCTTCCAGAGGTACAGGAATGGAAGTGGCATACACCAGATAATAAATAATGGTTATAAAACTAGTTAGTGAATAATTGAGTGATTTATATAAAATATTTTATAAAAGCTGCTTAATGTATTGCAAAATGTACAAAAAAATAATATTATATAAGTAACTTTTTGAAATGTATTTATTAAAAGTAAGGGGATACGTCATATAGCAGGATGTGTCCCCATACTTGTAGTAACGGGTGTTACAGAAATGGAGGATTTTACAATGAATAACAAACCATCTATTAAAATCGGAATTGTGGCAGTGAGCAGGGACTGTTTCCCAGAGAGCCTGTCAGTGAACAGAAGAAAAGCTTTAGTTGAGGCTTACAAGAACAAATATAATGCAGATGAAATATATGAATGTCCAATATGTATAGTCGAAAGCGAGATACATATGCAGCAGGCATTAGAAGATGTCAAGAAAGCTGGCTGTAATGCTTTATGTGTATATCTTGGTAATTTTGGACCAGAAATTGCAGAAACTATGCTTGCTAAATATTTTGACGGACCTAAGATGTTCGTTGCGGCAGCAGAAGAAACATCAGCTAATGGAGGCCTTGTAGGTAACAGAGGAGATGCTTATTGTGGTATGCTTAATGCAAGCTACAACCTGAAATTAAGAGGAGTTAAGGCATATATTCCGGAATATCCAGTAGGAACAGCAAGTGAATGTGCAGATATGATTCACGAATTCATACCGGTTGCAAAGGCTGTATATGCGTTAAATAATCTTAAGATTATAAGCTTTGGACCAAGACCTAATAATTTCCTCGCCTGCAATGCACCAATTAACCAGTTATACAATCTTGGCGTTGAGATAGAAGAGAATTCAGAGCTTGACCTTTTTGAAAGCTATAATAATCACGCAGGAGATGAGAGAATTCCAGCGGTTGTAAAGAGTATGGAGAAGGAATTAGGAGAAGGTAATAAGAAACCTGAGATACTTTCGAAGCTTGCACAGTATGAGCTTACACTTCTTGACTGGGTAGAAGCACATAAGGGTTCAAGAAAATATGTTGCAATCGCAGGAAAATGCTGGCCAGCATTTCAGACACAATTTGGCTTTGTTCCTTGCTATGTTAATTCACGTCTTACAGCTATGGGAATACCTGTATCCTGTGAGGTTGATATATACGGAGCTTTAAGTGAATTCATAGGAACAGTTGTAAGCGATGATGTTGTTACACTTCTTGATATTAATAATACGGTTCCATCAGATATATACGAAGAAGATATTAAGGGCAGATTCAATTATACAATTAAGGATACATTTATGGGCTTCCATTGTGGCAATACAGCAGCGTGCAAGCTTTCATTCTGTGAGATGAAGAACCAGATGATTATGGCACGTTCACTTCCAGAAGAAGTTACTAACGGAACACTTGAGGGAGATATTGTACCTGGTGATATTACATTTTTCAGGTTACAGAGTACTTCAGACAGCCAGTTAAGGGCGTATGTTGCACAGGGTGAAGTTCTTCCTGTAAGAACACGTTCATTTGGTGCTATAGGAATATTTGCAATTAATGAAATGGGAAGATTTTACAGACACGTGCTTGTTGAGAAGAATTATCCTCATCATGGGGCAGTAGCATTTGGACATTATGGAAAGGCTTTGTTTGATGTGTTTAAGTATCTTGGCGTTGAGGACATATCATATAACCAGCCGGCAGGCGTGCTTTATAAGTCAGAAAATCCTTTTGCATAGTTAAGATTATAACGTAAATAGATAATAGTTTATAGAAATGGGGTGCGGTATGTATTATATAGGTGTTGACCTTGGGACATCTTCGGTTAAGCTGATATTGATGGAACCAACAGGTGATATTGTAAATACAGTATCTAAGACTTATCCTATAAGCTTTCCAAAGCCAGGCTGGTCAGAGCAAAATCCGACAGACTGGTATGATAAGACCTGTGAGGGAATCAAAGAGCTTATAAAGGATATAGATAAGGACAAGGTTGCAGGAATAAGCTTCGGAGGTCAGATGCACGGTCTTGTTATTCTTGATGAGAATGATAATGTAATAAGACCGGCAATTCTTTGGAATGATGGAAGAACAACTAAGGAATGTGATTATCTTAATAATGAGATTGGAAAGGATAAGCTTACAGAATATACAGCGAATATAGCATTTGCTGGCTTTACGGCTCCTAAGCTTCTCTGGGTTAAGAATAATGAGCCTGACAATTTCAAAAAGATTGCTAAGATAATGCTTCCTAAAGATTATATAGCCTACAGGCTTACAGGAGTACATTGCACAGATGTATCGGATGCGTCAGGTATGCTTTTATTAGATGTTAAAAAGCGTGACTGGTCAGAAGAGATGATTAACATATGCAAAATTTCAAGAAAACAGCTTCCGGCTTTGTATGAAAGCTACGAAAAGGTTGGCTGTATTACTAAAGAAGCTGCTATGGAGCTTGGACTTCCAGACAATGTATGTGTAGCTGCTGGAGCAGGTGATAATGCTGCTGCGGCAGTAGGTACTGGAACTGTTGGGGACGGAATGTGCAATATTTCTCTTGGAACAAGCGGAACAATATTTATATCAAGCAGTAACTTTAGCGTTGATAATAATAATGCACTTCATTCCTTTGACCACGCGGACGGCTATTATCATCTTATGGGCTGTATGTTAAGTGCAGCTTCCTGCAATGGCTGGTGGATGGATAATATTTTAAAGGATACAGATTACAAAGAAGCACAGTCACATATAACTAAAGATATGCTTGGCAATAATCATGTATATTTTCTTCCATATCTTATGGGAGAGCGTTCACCACATAATGACCCGCTTGCAAGAGCAACATTTACAGGAATGACTATGGACAGCACAAGGACAGATATGACACAGGCGGTGCTTGAGGGTGTTGCATTTGCGATAAGGGATTCTTTTGAGATTGCCAGGTCGCTTGGAATTAACATCACAGAAACCAAGATGTGCGGTGGTGGTGCTAAGAGTGAGCTTTGGTGTACAATTATGGCTAATGTGCTGGGAATTAAAGTACATCTGTTAAAGTCAGAAGAGGGTCCGTCTATGGGAGCTGCTATGCTTGCTATGGTGGCGGCTGGTGAATATGAAAATGTTAAGCAGGCGGCAGACAGCATTGTTGGAATATGTAGGACAATCGAGCCGGAAAAAGACATTGCAGACAGGTATAATTCACGTTATAATACATTTAAAGACATATATCCTGCATTAAAAGGGGTATTTGAGAAAATGTAATTGATGTATCTGGCATAATAATAACAGATAGTGTATATGCAGAATGGAGGTTTTATGAAATTTTTTATTGATACGGCAAATGTTGATGATATCAGAAAAGCTAATGATATGGGTGTAATCTGCGGAGTTACAACTAATCCATCATTAATTGCCAAAGAAGGCAGAGATTTTAATGAAGTAATTAAAGAGATTACAAGTATTGTTGATGGACCTATAAGTGGTGAAGTTAAGGCAACTACAGTAGATGCGGAAGGAATGATTAAAGAGGGCCGTGAGATTGCTGCGATTCATCCTAATATGGTAGTTAAGATTCCTATGACAGTAGAAGGCCTTAAGGCGGTTAAGGTGCTTTCAGCAGAAGGAATAAAGTGTAATGTAACACTTATCTTTTCAGCTAATCAGGCACTTTTAGCTGCAAGAGCAGGTGCAGCATATGTATCCCCATTCCTTGGAAGACTTGATGATATATCACAGCCGGGTATCCAGCTTATTGATGATATTGTTGGTATATTTTCTAATTATGATATCCAGACAGAGATTATATGTGCAAGTGTAAGAAATCCTATACATATAACAGACTGTGCACTTGCAGGAGCTGACATAGCAACTGTTCCTTATAAGGTTATTGAGCAGATGGTTCATCACCCATTAACAGATGCAGGTATTGAGAAGTTCCAGAAAGATTATAAGGCAGTATTTGGAGAATAAATGATTTCATCACAGAAAATAACAACGTCAGAGGTTAGAAAGTATAATAAGAACAGAATATTTAAGCTTATATATAACAGCAGTGCAATATCAAGGCAGGAGATTGCGGATACACTTGGATTGTCACTTCCGACAATCAACCAGAATATCAAGCTTTTAAAAGATTCAGGGCTTATAGTTATGGAGGGTAGTTTTGACTCAACAGGAGGAAGAAAAGCCCAGATGATTATGGTAAATGCTGATGCAAGATTCGCAATAAGCGTTAACGTCCGTGCTAATGAATTAAAGGTGGCACTTATAGATCTTAATGGAGAGATAAGAAGCCAGAAAAGTGTTGATATTGAATTCAGTCCGGAAAGTGATTATGGAGTTAAGGTATCAGAGCTTGTCGATGATATAATAGAGGAGAATAATATTAATACTGATAATATACTTGGCATAGGAATAACTATGCCGGGTATATTCAATAGTGATAATACAATGATAATTTCATCTCCACCACTTAACACAAGAGACTATAAGACTGATAACATTACGAGTCGTCTTAAGTATGATTATACTGTACAGAACGATGCAAGAGCCAGTGCATTTGCTGATTACTGGTATTCCCATAAGAATGAAAATGCTCATATGGACGAGTCCTATCACGACAAATTTTATCTTATGATTAATGATGGAGTTGGTGGTGCGTGTGTAAGCAATGATAAGATTGTGCAGGGAGAGCATAACAGATATGGTGAATTTGGACATATGACTTTATATCCTGACGGAAGAAAATGTATGTGCGGAAAGAAGGGCTGTGTTGAAAGTTATCTTTCAGCAAGAAATCTTTCATCAGACCTTGGCATACAGATAGATGAATTCTTTAAGAAAGCATCTGAGGGTGATGCACAATGCGTCAAAGTTCTTGATGAATATCTTGATAATCTTACAACAGGAATTAATAATCTGTATGTTATATTTGACAGGGATATAGTAATTGGTGGATTTGTTTCAAGATATCTGTTAGAATATGAAGAGAATATAAGACAAAGACTTATTGATAAATATTCTTTTGATACAGATGGAAGATATTTTTCGATTTCAAGCTGTACATCAGAGAGAACGGATACAGGAGCGGCAATAATGTTTTTGTCTGAATTCATTAATAGTATTTAACAAGAGGGACAGAGACGAGATGGATAAGAGCAGACTGTATAGGGGTATTAACAATTTAAGAAATACAATTACATTAGAACACTGCGTCGTAAGATTTATTATGGCGTGGTGTTTTGTTAGTTTAGTTGAGAGTTTTATAATGAATAGCAGAAGGTATATGATAAACAGCCTGTCATACGTTAAAAATGTTGATATGGTTTCAGTTATTATATGCTCGCTGGTATTAACAATAGTATTATATGCCATATTTGAAAAGCTTCAGGATAATAACAGGCTTAAAGCCTGTATTCTTGAGGGAACTTTATTAACAGGAGTTGTATTGGTATATGCCTGTGTGTGTGTATATGAATATAATGATGTGTATTTTGTGGCTGGAATGACACTTGTTGTACTGGCGGCAGCTGTATATTCATATAGTTATGTGCACAAGATTTACAAGGGATATATTAGTGACAGCACCACTTATAATGCGGATATAAAAGATATAAGTAAAAGAATGTATATCACAGGTGTTGCGATAGTTGCAGGTGTTATGACAGCATTTATAAGTATATGTATGGTGTTCCGTTATCTGTCATTTGGCTCACCTAATTTTGATATGGGACTTTTTTCGCAGATGTTTCACTATATGAAGACGACGGGCAGAATGTTAAATACAAGTGAGAGAGATCATCTTATGTCACATATGTGTGTGCATATATCACCAATGTTTTATACGATACTGCCATTTTATATGCTTGTATCATCACCGGTGACGCTTGAGGTTATGCAGGCAGTAGTCATTGCAATAGCAGTAATTCCACTTTGCAGGCTTGCTGAGTACAAAGGAATGTCAAGACGGGCTGTGTTAATAATATGTATAATATACTGTTTTTATCCGGTTATAAGCGGCGGATGCTTTTATGATATACACGAGAATATGTTTCTTCCAGTGCTTATATTTACATTTCTGCTATATATGGAAAAAGATAATATGACAGGAATATTAATATCTGCAATACTTATATGCCTTGTAAAGGAAGATGCACCGGTAGTTCTTATGTTCATGGCCCTTTATATGATAATAGGAAAGAGAATGTATAAAAAAGGATTTATTATACTGATATTATCCATAGTGTATTTTGTCATTGCCTGCAAGATAATTGAGATAATAGGAACGGGCATAATCTCTGACAGATTTAATAATATGATTGCGGAAGGTAATGGTAATATAACAGGAATAATAAAGACGGTTATTAATAATCCAGCGTATATAATTACGCAGATTATGGATAAAAGTAAGATTGCTTATATATTAAAGACACTTGGTGTTCTTTTGTTCATACCATTATGTACAAGAAAGTGGAGCAGATTTATTCTTCTTGGACCTTATATAATGTTTAACCTTATGTCCGATTATGAATATTTCCATAGCATATATTTTCACTATTCATTTGGTTCAGGTGCACTTCTTATATATCTTTTAATTATTAATATATGCGATATGGATGTGAGGAAGAAAATGTTAATGCTTCGTATGACAGCTATGGCAGTTGTTATATTTTTTATGGCATTCAATGTATCAAGGCTTGATAATGCGTTTAATTATGTGGACGAGAATAATAAAAGGGTGATTGATACTATGAATGAAGGGCTTGGTACAATTCCTGACGATGCAAGTGTTACAGCGACAACATTTTTATGTGCCAGTTTATCAAAGCATAAGATATTGTATGAATTATATTATACCGACAAACAGACAGAGTATATAGCTTTGGACTTAAGATATAGCGATACTTATTACAATGTCAGCAGTTACCTGAATTCATCACAGTATGAAACTGTATATTATGCAGAAAATGTAATCGCAGTATTCAAAAATAGAGCAACAGGCAATTGATTAAATTGTCAGATTTGTTATAATACATCTATATAATTATGTGAATTGGAGGACAAGTAAGATGATAGCAGAATCAATGAAAGCACTTGTTAAAGGAAGCTCAGTTATCAGAGCGATGTTCGAGGAAGGTAACAGGCTTGCTAAGATATATGGAGCGGAAAATGTATATGACTTTTCATTAGGTAATCCTAATGTGCCGGCTCCGGATGAAGTTAATGAGGCAATCAAGAATATAGTTGATGAGGAAGAGTCAGTTGTCCTTCACGGATATATGAGCAATTCAGGCTTTGAAGATGTAAGAGAAGCGATTGCACAGTCACTTAATAAGAGATTTGATACACATTTTAATTACACTAATATTGTTATGACAGTTGGTGCGGCAGGTGGTCTTAATACAATACTTAAGACAATTATCAATCCTGGTGATGAGGTGCTTACATTTGCACCATTCTTTGGAGAATATAGGAATTATGTAAGTAATTTTGGTGGAAAGCTTGTTGCAGTATCTCCAGATACAGCTACTTTCCAGCCAAAGTTTGATGAATTTGAGAAGCTTATTAACAAGAATACCAAGGCTGTAATTGTCAACAATCCTAACAACCCAACAGGAGTTGTGTATTCAGAAGATACAATAAAGAAGTTAGCTAAGATTATGGAAGACAAGCAGAAAGAATTAGGCATAGAGATATTCCTTATAGCTGATGAGCCATACAGAGAACTTGCTTATGATGGAGTAGAAGTTCCATATCTTACTAAATATTACAATAATACTATAGTTGGATATTCATACAGCAAGTCATTATCACTTCCAGGTGAGCGTATCGGATATCTTGTGATTCCAGATGAAGCAGCAGATTCAGATGATATGAAGTCAGCCGCTTCTGTAGCAACAAGAATATTAGGATTTGTTAATGCACCATCATTACAGCAGAAGGTCATTGCCAGATGTCTTGATGCCAAGGTTAATATCGAAGCTTATGATAAGAACAGAAAAGCACTTTACGAAGGACTTACAAAGCTTGGTTTTGAATGTGTTAAGCCAGAAGGAGCGTTTTATCTCTTTGTCAAATCACCAACAGAAGATGAGAATATTTTCTGTGATACAGCTAAGAAGCACAATATACTTATTGTTCCTGGTTCATCATTTGGCTGTGCTGGTTTTGTAAGGATGGCTTACTGCGTATCATACGATACAATAATTAATTCACTCCCACATTTTGCAGAAGTTGCTAAAGAGATGGGTTTATAAAATCAATATGCGAAAAATGTACGCGGAAATGAGGATTATTAATGAAAGCTTGGGAGAGTAATATAAGAAAGGTTGAACCTTATGTTCCGGGCGAACAGCCTAAGGTTCAGGATGTTATTAAACTTAATACTAATGAGAATCCATATGGACCATCAGAAAATGTCAGAAAAGCAATGGAAGCAATAGATATAGACCGTTGCAGATTATATCCGGATCCTGATGTGACTAAGCTTGTTAAGAGCATTGCAGATTATTATGGAATGGATAATAATCAGGTATTTGTCGGTGTGGGCTCAGATGATGTGTTATCAATGTGTTTCCTTACATTTTTTAATGGAAAGAAGCCGGTATTATTCCCGGATATTACATATTCTTTTTATAGTGTATGGGCTGATCTGTACCGTATACCATATGAGAAGCAGAAGCTTGATGATAATATGAAGATTGTTCCAGAAGACTATTATAAAGAAAATGGCGGTGTAATCTTCCCTAATCCTAATGCTCCAACAGGTCTTTTAATGGATCTTGACAGTGTAAGGGATATTATTGAACATAATAAAGATGTTGTAGTTATAGTTGATGAAGCATATATTGATTTTGGAGGAGTATCAGCTAAGGATTTAGTGAATGAATATGATAATGTACTTGTTGTACAGACATTTTCTAAGTCACGTTCTATGGCGGGTATGAGAATTGGATATGCGTTTGGTTCAAAAGAACTTATAAAGGCACTTAATGATGTGAAATTCTCATTTAATTCATACACAATGAATATGACATCAATTGATATGGGTGTTGCTTCAATCAATGATAAGAAGTATTTTGAGGAATGTGTTGAAAGAATAACAGCTACAAGAGAAAGAACTAAGGAAGAACTTACAAAGCTTGGATTTACGTTCCCAGACTCTAAGGCTAACTTTATATTTGCTACACATAAGAGTGTTCCAGCTAAAGAAATATTTGAAAAGCTTAAGGATTTGAATATATTTGTAAGATATTTTGCACAGCCAGGAATTGATAATTATTTAAGAATTACAATAGGTACAGATGAGCAGATGGATAAGCTTATAAGTGCTTTATCTGAGATTGTTGGTTAGAGGAGACTTTATGGCAGTACCATTTGAGAATAGAAACTTCCATAAGGAAATGCTAAAGCTTGCAGGACAGCTTCAAAAAGAAGGAAAAGTACCAAGATTATTATTACATAGCTGTTGTGCACCTTGCAGTAGTAACTGTATTGAAGTTCTATCGAAGTATTTTATGGTTACAGTATTTTATTATAATCCGAATATATCAAGTGATGAGGAATATAAGAAAAGAGTTGCAGAGCAGATAAGATTTATAAAAGAATTTGATACCCCTAACAAAGTTGAATTCATCGAGGGTGATTATGAACCGGATGTATTCTTTAAGGAAGTTAAGGGCCTTGAGAAAGAGCCAGAAGGCGGTAAGCGTTGTTTTAAATGTTATGAATTAAGATTAAGAAAGACAGCAGAACTTGCCAAGGCAGAGGCGTATGATTATTTTACAACAACTCTTACAATCAGCCCATTAAAGAACAGTGTAAAGCTTAATGAGACAGGCTTAAAGCTTCAGGAAGAATATGGTGTTAATTACCTGCTTTCGGATTTTAAGAAGCAGGAAGGTTATAAGAGGTCTATTGAGCTGTCAAAGGAATATGGATTATACAGACAGAATTACTGCGGCTGTGTATATTCAAGACAGCAGATATTAATGAGCAAATAAATATATGCACAGTCAGGTGGTGCCACAGTGGCAACACCTATAATTAGTGACGAAGGGTTATATATTTTGACACCGGTGTCATATTATAGTATGTTATCATTAACCAGACAGAGTATAATAAGGAGGAATAATTATGGCTAAGAAGAAATCAGGCATTGTTAAGGCAGCAGTAGGTATTGGTGCGGTAGTAGTTGCTGGTAAAGTTGCATACGAGAAGTATAAGACAACTAAGAGCCGTTATACAAAGGAAGAACAGGATAGTGCAGATCTTGAGGTCCGCAAATATAATGCAATATGTGAGAAGAAGGTTGTTGAAGTAGAAGACGAGGAATTTGTTGGCTGTGAGATAAAGTCAGTAGCTTCTAATACAACTCTTGACCTTGGTCTTGCTGTATTTGAAAAAGATGTATACATTAATTTTGAAAGTGTATGCAGTAATGTCACAATCATTCTTCCAGAGGGTGTTAATGTGGCGTGTGACATAGAAAAGAGAATAGCAGGTGTTCATAATCTTGTAGAAAATGTTGATGAAGAAGGAATTCATACAGTATATGTAATTGGAAAAGCAACATTAAGCAAGGTTGATATTATTCCTGTTAATTTTTATGTGGACGACAATGATGTAGAAGATATATTAGCAGAAGATGATTTTGATGAAGAAGAAGCATTTCCAGAGTCAGGAGATGTAGACGTAAAAGTTATTAACAAGAGCGAGAAAGAGGCTGTGTCAGAAGAAACAGTTAAGTCAGAAGACGGCTTTAAGCCTGCAGATAACGCTGATACTACTGAGGACAACACAGAAACTATTAATCTTGAAGAAGTTAAGTAGTCAGGATAAAGCGTATGAAGTTCAGGGATAAAATGATTGAATATTTTGATAATATTCCAGAAGGTACGGTTGTAGTTGCTAATGCAATGTATGAACAGGGATTTACCAGGATGAGCCACGATGCTTTTTTCAGGTCTATAGAAAGACTGTGCGAGGATGGTTACATTTTAAGAGCTGGAAAAGGAATGTATATTAAGACATCTGATGGTGATAAGAACATAGAAGAATTACTGCTTAATTATTTCTTTGGAGATAATAACGACAGTGGAATGTTTATAGGCTACAGGCTGTATAACAAGTATATGATATCATCTTACAAGGGCGATAAGATAGAGCTGTATTCAACTGTGATAAGAACAAGAACCTGTGAGCTTGGCAATATAATAGTTAAAAGACCAGAGGTTGATCTGGATTTTGAGAATTCCAAAGTGCTTGAGGCTTTGGAGATTTTGCAGAATTATCATAATATCGAGAATTTAGATAAGCTGAAGTTTGCAAGGTATGCCAAGCAGTTTGCAGGCAGCTATAATGATGAGGCGGCTGTAAATGTGCTTTTACATATGAAATATAAGAAAAGCACGATAGCTTTTATGAAGAAGATACTTGATATGTATAAGACACAGAATAGTTTACAGCAGTTTTTAAGCTACGCCTCAGATTATAAAATTCCGGCTGTACAGAGGATAGCAAGATAAATGTATGAATAAAAATACAAAAAAACACTTTACAACAGTAAAGTGTATGTATATAATAACGCTTGAACAATAATAAAAAAGCAGAGTAGGAATATGTGCGTTAAGTGCCATCTGGACAGGGAGTTGCCATTTGGACGAAAAGTTTTCTTGCGATACATAATCCGCATCCCGCTGCTACATACTACGGCGAATAACCTCCTATGTAGAGCGAAGATTACTGCAAAGGAGGTTTTTTTATGTCAATTTTATTAAGAAATTTTGCATTTTCTGCAAAAGAATTCAAGAGCATTAAGTCAATAGTTGCCGCGGCATTATTGATAGCTCTGCACACAGTATTAGCTGTGTTTGTATCAATTCAGGTAACACCAACACTTAGAATTTCAGTATCCTTTCTTGCCAACTGTGCAATAGGATATATGTTTGGTCCTGTTATGGGCTTTGTGTGTGGTGGACTTGGAGATTTGATTCAGTTTGTTATTAAGCCTACAGGTGCATATTTTCCTGGCTGGACAATAAGTGCGGCATTAGCTGGATTTATATATGGTCTGTTCTTTTATGGCTGTAATATGAAGGTAGCTGAAAAGTATGATGAACAGGGTCAGAAGAAAGGTATATTAAGGATTATAGACTTTAAGTTCCTTTTAAGATGTGCAGCGGCACTTACAATTGATACATTACTTGTAAATGTATTACTTGGAACTTACTGGTGCAGTATAATGTATGGAAAGGGCTTCGCATTTTACTTATCAATACGTTTTGCTAAGAATATGATACAGCTTCCAATTAACATTATACTGACATATTATGTATTAGGATTTATTAAATACATTAATAATAAAATTTATGAATAAAAATATGTTGATAAAAGAATATTAATGAACAGTACATCAGCACGGAAAGGAAGAAAGTTATGTCAAAGATAATGATAGCATCAGATATTCACGGTTCTGCATATTATTGCAGATTAATGTTAGACAGATTCAAGGAGGAGAACGCAGAAAGATTAGTTCTTCTTGGAGATATACTCTATCACGGACCAAGAAATGATCTTCCTAAAGAATATGCTCCCAAAGAAGTTATCGCAATGCTTAATCCCCTGCGCAATAAGATAATATGTGTAAGAGGTAATTGTGATACAGAGGTAGATCAGATGGTGCTTGATTTTAATGTGTTATGTGAACAGGCATATGTTAATTTTAATGGCCGTTCAATAGTATTAGCACACGGACACAAGCTTGATGAAAAGAATATTCCGGCGTTAAATGATGGCGATATCCTTTTATGCGGACATACACACGTTCCAAAGTGTGAAAAGAGAGATGGATATATATATATGAACCCAGGTTCAGTATCTATCCCTAAGGAGAACTCAGCTCACAGCTATATGATACTTGATGATAAGTTCTACTGGAAAGACCTTGATGGTAATGTATATATGGAACAGAAATATTAAACTATAACAGCCTTTTAATAATTCTTTATATATTTTTAATTGCTTTTGCAAAAGTATATGATAGAGTATTATTTGATGATAATTATTGAGAAATGTGAAAGGCTGGATTGTTTATGAATGGTTTCAAGGATAAATTTGCAAGATTTATGTATGGAAGATATGGCATGGATCAATTGTCAAGAAATTTATCTTTAATATGTCTTGTGTTACTGGTTATAACAATGTTTAGCAGAAGCAATGTATTATATGCCATAGCACTTGCAGGAATAATATATACATATTTTAGGGTATTTTCGCGTAATATATCTAAAAGAAGCGAAGAGAATGAGAAATACCTGTCTTTCCATTATAAAGTAGTAGGAAAGATTAATGGAATTAAATATAGAATTAAAGACAATAAGACACATAAGATATTTAAGTGTCCAAGTTGTTCACAGAAGATAAGGGTGCCTAGAGGAAAAGGCAGGATAAGTATTAAATGTCCAAAGTGCAGAATAGAATTTATTAAGAAGACCTGATTTAAAGTGTAAAGACTTGAATCAGGTCTTTACTTATATTCTGGTGAATATAATTAATGGAATATAGTGAAAGAATTGCCAGCGGCATTATTGTAGAAGAAAAATGGCAATTATTTATCTATTGTAATGCCGGACGATTTGAATATGAACCAGAAGCTTGAAAATATATTGAATGTATCTTTAGATGCCACAGAAGACGAATTAAGAAAAGCTGACAGCCTTAGTACAGGTTATAACTGGCGTGATAATACATGGGAGATAATAGTTAAATATTCAGGAAGTCTTGAGAGTATACGAAACAGATATAACGTATATATCAAAGAGCTTCTTAATTATTATGCAATTATAGTGGCTGATAAAGCTACAATAGAACTTATATCGCAGGAAGATGTCATAGATTATGTGGAAAAGCCTAAGAGTCTTTATTATCAGATAGAACGCACTAAGACAGCCGCATGTGTAGGAAGCGTGAGGGCGGATGGGAACATTTTATCAGGAAAAGGTGTTATTGTCGGAGTGATTGATACAGGGATAGATATATTTGATAATGCTTTTAGGAATTCTGATGGGACTACAAGAATACTTAACATATATGACCAGACGACAGGTGAGAAATACGATAAACAGTCGATTGATGAGTATATAAGGCTTAATGAGGATTTATCAGGCGGTACATTTTCTTATGATAATGCTCCAGGGGTTGATAACATAATGCATGGAACGGATGTTTCGTATATAGCGGCAGGTAGTTTGGGCGTTGCTTACGAGGCTGATATTATAGCAGTTAAAATGGGATATTCTATTAATAACCAGTTTCCAAGGACAACAAGCCTTATGGATGCAATTGATTATATTATAAGAAAAGCAATTGAATACAGAAAGCCTGTGGCGGTTAATATAAGTTATGGCTGTAATTATGGTGCACATAATGGTAATACGTTATTAGAGAGCTTTATTGATGATATATCCAAAAGCTACAGGTGTGTTATATGTGTAGGGAGTGGCAATGAAGCAGATAAAGCGATACATTTTGGGGGGATTATTAATACCGGACAGGTACAGACAGCGTATCTTAGTGTTGGTGAATATCAGAGTGCCATAGATATCCAGATATGGAAGAATTACTGGGATACAATTGATGTAATGTTAATCAATCCGCGTGGCGAACAGATTGGAATAATAACTGAGGGGAGAATTAACAGGTATGAAACATACAATACTGAGATTATAACATTGCTTGGTGAACCATCTCCATATAATATATATCAGGAAATATATATTAATCTTATTCCAAAGACTGATTATATATTATCAGGTATATGGCAGATAGTGTTGATGGCAGGAAGTATAAGGGCAGGTGAATATAATATATGGCTTCCGTCAAGTCAGGCACTTGGTTATGCAACAGCATTTAATAATCCTACAGCTGATGGGACGATTACAATACCTGCAACGGCAAGAAACTGTATAGCAGTTGGGGCGTATAATGCATACACGAATTCTTATGCAGCATTTTCGGGACGGGGATTTGATAATAGCATAAGAAATGTTAATGCAGGGGTTAAGCCGGATATCACAGCACCAGGTGTCGATATAAGTATTGCAAGGCAGAGGGGGAATGATATTACATATAGAAATGTTACAGGCACATCTTATGCAGTTCCGGTTGTTACAGGTGCGGCGGCACTTCTTATGCAGTGGGGAATAGTTATGGGCAATGACAGGTTTATGTATGGCGAGAAATTAAAGGCAGCTCTTATTGATGGTTCTAAGCCAGTAGGACTTGTTGGGATTACACGAAACGATAATCAGCCAGACCCGCGTACAGGCTGGGGAGCGGTGTGTCTTAAGAATACGCTTAATAAAATTTTATAAATCATCTTGAAATTCATACAAACATTGTGGTATAGTATGTTTATATGAATGAGAAATATAATAAGTCCATTGTACTTAAGACTGTTATATTTAAGAATGGAGGATTTAGATGAAGATATCAACAAAAGGCAGATATGCATTAAGGGTTATGATAGATTTAGCAGAACACGATAATGGCGAATATATAACACTTATGGATATAGCTGAAAGACAAGGAATTTCAGAGAAATATTTAGAATCAATTGTTTCTTTATTAAGCAAGAATGATTTTCTTATATCATTAAGAGGAAAGGGTGGTGGATATAAGCTTTCAAGGCGTCCAGAGGAATACACAGTATTAAGCGTATTACAGTGTACAGAAGGTTCTTTAGCACCTGTTGCCTGTCTTGAGAGCAAGCCTAATAAGTGTCCTAAGCTTGAAGAGTGCAAGACAATTACTATGTGGGAGAATTTTGAGAAGACAATCAATGATTACTTTAACAAGATAACAATAGCAGACCTTATTAATTCTGGTAATGGAATTGATAACTATGTTATTTAATATATATGCCAGAATGTCACTTGAGTGCCAGTCTGGCATATTTTATGTAATAGCAGGCTTTATCTGTTATAGATAATAAATGTCTTGACGTATTTATTATCTTTCGGACAGGGCTTATCTATGGGGAAAAAAAGCCACCAGCACCGCCGCAGGCACAGCATATGCCAATACATTTTGCAGCAGAAGCAATATCAAAGCCAGAACCCTGATTAATGGCAACAGAGATAACACATAAAATGCAGAAGTATATAATACCATAGAGTATTCCCCATATAAGACGGTTGCATTTTCTTATGTGTCCTAATATAAGTCCACCGGCAAATGTGCTGATACCATAGGCGGCAGTAATACATATGCTTATTATGTTATTGCTAAGTGACATTTTATACATACATATAGATATAATTATCAGTAAAGCAATTGTTATAATGTAACCCGCTATTAAGGTCTTTAGTATTCCAATTAATTTGTTCATACAGCATTTCCAATCTATATATATTCTTTACAAGCTTATGTCCATATATTTGATAATATTCATTCAACTTGACATCTGTATTATTAATACTGTAATATATTAAAATATAACACACAAATTAAAGTGTTGTATATAAATATTATTTTATAAAAAGAATGGAGGAATAATTCCTTGGATACGGACAGTTATATTCAACTTATAACTATTATTATTTTATTATTTCTTTCGGCATTTTTCTCGTCAGCTGAGACATCATTTATGACTGTAAGCAAGATGAAAATTCGTTCGCTTATGGATGAGGGCAACAAACGTGCAGCTTTAGTTGCTAAGATTATAGATGATTCTGGAAAGCTGCTAAGTGCCGTACTTATAGGTAATAACATTGTTAATATTTCCTGCTCAGCACTTGTTACTACATTTACAATAAAGGTATGGGGAAGCTATGCTACAGGAATAGCAACTGGTGTTCTTACACTTTTCGTTCTTTTATTCGGAGAAATAACCCCAAAGAATCTTGCTACATATTATTCTGTTAAGCTTACATTATTATATGCACCAATTATATATGGTCTTATGGTTATATTGACACCAGTGATATTTATAGTTGATCATCTTGCTGGCGGAGTATTAAGAATATTTGGTATTAAATCTAATGATAAGAATTCAACTATTACTGAGGAAGAGCTTCGTACAATAGTAAAGGTAAGCCATGAAGAAGGAATTATCGAGAAAGATGAAAGACAGATTATTGATAATCTGTTTGACTTTGGAGATACAAGCGTTAAAGACGTTATGATTCCAAGAATTGATATGACAGTTGCAGATGTTAATTCATCTTATGAAGATATAATTACATTATTTAAAAGTACAATGTATACAAGAATACCGATATACGAGAATGATTCAGATAATGTAATCGGCATACTTAATATTAAAGATTTGATAGTCGGTGATAAAAAAGACGAAACCTTTAATATAAGAGATATAATGAGAAAACCATTTTTTACATACGAACATAAGAATACATCTGAGCTGTTTAAAGAAATGCAGCTTAACAGATACAGTATTGCAATTGTTCTTGATGAATACGGACAGATAGCTGGTATGATAACAACTGAGGATTTGCTTGAGGAAATTGTTGGTGAAATCAGAGATGAGTATGATACAGATGAGAAAGACGATATGACTAAGATAAGGGATAATACATATCGAATTAATGCATCGTGCAAGCTTGATGACATTAATAGTGAGCTTGGAACTAAGTTGTACTCACAGGATAATGACTCGCTTGGTGGATTTATATCAGAAAAGCTTGACAGAATACCTAAAGCCGGGGATAAGCTGACAATTGATAATGTATGGCTGTTTGTTGAACGTTCTTCGGTAAACAGGGCAGAGTCAGTTATATTAAAGATACAGCCGGATAATAAAGACACTAATGACAGATAATATAATGAACACCAAAGTGTTAATCTTAAAAGCTCTTTGTGGAACTTTATATGCACTGAAAGGCTGCACAAGAATTGCTGGATATTATAACAAAGTCAGAAAATATCATATCAGAGGCTTAGTACACTGATATGAATATAATTAATATACTTATAGAAGAATGTGATTAAGTAAATGCTTAGTCACATTTTTTGTTGTATATTTTTATTTCATATTTTGTTGTGTATTCAAGCATTATATAAAAAACGATGCAACATTTTATTTCAAAATGTTGCATCCATTATTAATATCTTATTCTTATTTACATATTCTATATCGTCTATTTTTCATATTACTTTACCCCTTTTTATAAAAAAATTGACTTTTTTAGAAACTTTTCAAAGATTAACCTTTAAAAATACAGAATCTTTATCGTCCTGCTTAATTCCTAAGTATCTTTTAGTTATCTCATAAGATGAATGGTTATAGATATCCATAAGAATTGCAGGAGGTGTTCCACATTTCCAAGCATAATACCCGAAGGTTTTACGCATTGAATGGCAGCTTATTCCGTTTTCAAGATTAAGAATATCAGCCGCGTGTTTGATAATACGGAATGCCTGCGAACGGCTTAATGCAGTATTATTGTATCTCCCTGGGAATATATACCCCTCCCCTGTTACGTCATCAAGGCTCTCCATATACCTAGATAACCCTTTTCTTGTGCTTTTGTTAATTGCTATCCGTGTCTCCTTACCAGTCTTTTTCTCGGTTGTTACGAGATGCTTCCTAAAATGTTTTTCCTTGATGTCATAGACATCTTTCCATCGTAATTCGAGCAAATCACTAATTCTTAATGCTGAATTTACCCCTAAACATATAAGGGCATAGTTTCTTAAGTTGGGCTCATTATCCAGATAAAATCTGCGAAATGCTTCCAGCTCATCAATATTTCTTATCGGTTGTGCTGTGCTCATATTTATACCTCCATTCACCATATAGCATACAACATTTGATGCAACATTTTGAAATAATTTGTTGCATAGACAAGGAGGTTAATGTGCTTAAGCTCACAATCAAACCCGGCGAGTACATCAACATCGGTGATGATGTAAGGGTTATCTATTCAGGAGGCTCAGAAGGGAACATTCATCTTTTAATAGATGCCCCAAGGGAACTCAACATTGTAAGAAGCAAGGTTCTTGCAAGAAATACCGCCAATTCGGACAAGAAAGAGTCCCGCTATATATCTC